>Ga0208815_1000167_pt1 | contig 21075 bp, 17 predicted proteins | sample Virmet3438_5245_FD_185733 | JGI IMG/M metagenome (GOLD analysis project Ga0208815, IMG submission 185733) | Marine viral communities from the Southern Atlantic ocean transect to study dissolved organic matter and carbon cycling - metaG... | ecosystem: Environmental > Aquatic > Marine > Oceanic ... | reverse complement strand
ATTAGGCCAGCTGCAAGGAAATCCTGTTTGTCGGAGTTCCAAGCAGTTAAATAAATGACAAACTAAGCATGTAGTACCAAAGGTAGACATTTTCTGGACGCGGGTTCAAATCCCGCCAGCTCCACCACATTAAACCCACTACAGCCCCACTACAACGGGGGCTGTAGCGGAATCCCCCACTAACAACCCACTAGAAATCAACAACAAAGTACACTTGTTCTGCACGCATTGTATTTGAAGGGCTTGCAACAAATTTTGTGGTTGAGATGTAGCTAAGTACGAGAACCAAAATACACATTTATCACACACAGAATTTGCCGATCTTGCTCTTAGCAAGCGTTATTTTACCTTTGCTGCTATGTGCTTTTGTGTGAATTTTTCTGCACGTATTTTAATGAAATAGGAGGTAGGCGGTGATTCAAAGTTCAGATACCAGAAAGCCCAAAGCCACTGCTCGATTTTGGGCAATGGCTTTGGGCTTTCTGAATGCTGTTAAACTTACTATTGCACCAACATTTTCCGTTCTTCTTGTAGTATTATTTTCTTCTTGAACTTTTCCTCGATTTTTTTCTTCAGTTTTTTGTCTTTCTTCATTTTCTGTTCATCGTAATCTTTAATGTAATTCCCATAATGCTGGTAAAGTTGCTGGGGGGAAGAGTGTCCCATCAATTGAGAAATCTTCCAAAGATTCTCACCCTCTGATATCAATCGAGTAGCAAACGTATGCCGAAGCTGATATGGATAGCGATATTTAACCCCCGCTCTTTTAAGGATTGCTGACCACCTATGTTTTCGAAACGTATCTGCATTCCAACGTCTTCCTTGACCATTTACAAACACATATTCTTCGTCATGCTTGCTCATCTCATTTTTCAATATTTTAGCTAGTTTTTTCGATATGGGTAACGAGCGCTTACCAGCTTCAGTTTTGGTGTCTTTTGTAACTCCATGGACGACAGCATCGAAAATCGATACCTTCCTTGTTTCCAAACATACATCCCCTTTTTTGAGTGCTATCCACTCACTCGGCCTGACACCTGTTTCGCTCCAGAAAGTAACGATGGCTTTCTCTGTTCCACTTGTCTCTTTGAGAATCTTCTTCACTTCATTGGGTGAAAATGGCAGTACGTCGCAGTGCTTATTTCTATTATCACACTTCTTTATGATTTTGATGTGTTCTCTTAACTTAAAACCGTCCAATGGGTTTAGCCTTATTACTTTATCAGTGACAGCAGCATTCAGAGCTGCTCTTAACAAGGAAAGTCGATTGTTTAAGGTCTTCGAAGAGATTTTCACCTGCTCTACGAATTGGACAACATTAAGTCTTTCAAAATCGTTAACGGGAATATCCCAAATGGATTTCAGCCCTGTACGATCTTTTTGATATCCAACAATTGTTGAGGGAGAAAGCCCTCTCTCTTCGGCTTTTTCAATATACTTGTCCAGATACGTTTTTATCTTGACCCCTCTCGTGGCACCACCAAACAACGCTAGCTTTTTTGACTTTGGAAAAAAATCGGCGTAGAAGAATGTTCCTTTAGCTATTTCATGCTTGATGGTTCCCAATACATTAGCTGCCGCATTGAGGCCTGCCTGGGTAATTTCATAGCCAACAGGCTCACGACACTGAATACCTTTGTAGGTAAACGCCAGTTGGATACCCGTTGCACGCTCGTTCTTATCATAACGAATTGACACACCGCGCACTGTTTTCAGTTTTTCAGCATTTTTCTTTGACAACATATACCATCTTCCTTTTTAAGAATTTGAGCCGCTGGTGCGTGCCCATTCACTTATTGCTACAAGGTCAACCCAACGTTCACGAACATGTGCCGGAGTGAAATAGTGACTGCCTTTTACCCAATAACCACGCTCTATACGGCGCTCCACTGCCTGAATCGATTCTCCAGAAATAACGCAATACTGGCTGAGGGGAACGGTTGTTAACACTGCCTTAATCCTCTTAAATTTTTCAAAACTATTCACGACATAAATTTTGTACAGCCGCAAAAGCTTGCATTGATGACCTGGCCCCCCATATTCAAGTAATGAGAGACAAACTGTTTCAACGAAGGCTAATCGCCATCCGGTGAAGCTATTTTTGCAAGATAAATTAACTCGCGCGAAATTTACGTGAGAATGGAAATTGAGGTTATTAATGGCACGAATCAAAAAGCCTTGTGTTAGATGCGGATCGATGGAGCGCTATGGCAACGGTGGATGTAAGCCATGCCAGAGGATAAAGCAGCGTCCAAGAAATCAAGCTGGGGCTACGGGTCAAGGCAAGATTTCTAGTGCTAATGGAAATGCGAGGAGTCAAGCTGCGCTCAATAAAGAGAAACTGTACGAGCGAATAGACAGTTGCCCTCGCTGCATGAATAAACTGTATTACACATCGGGTGGCAACTGCATGGACTGTAATTATATCGGTGCTCCTGAAAACCCTGATAATAAGCCGCCCCGCCCCCTTAAACAGAGAAGTGATTCTGTCACGCGCGGAGTAGGACGCCTCATTAGTTAAGTGACAACAAGAAATACGTATCCAACGCTTTAGGCATATAGTCCAAGGATGGGCCTTCACTTCTCTACCTCTAACTTATCGAATTCTAGCCGGAATCGTTAGCGACTTTTGACAGTGGCGCTGCACATTTTGTACAACCCTCGCTCTAAAGGCAGCCGTCGTTAAAGCAACCGAAATCATCAGAAATCGAAAAATTATCATCAAAGACACCCGTTACTTCAAAGACACAGGTCGGCTCTATGTGTGGATCAACCGAATCAGAACAGTAGTCAATGACAGAAACGCCAGCCCCATCGTCATGACTCAACGGGCCATCGCCAATCACATATCCACCAACATCAAAACTGCTATTTTTCATCGAAGGAAGGCCTGAGCCAGGGTTTACATGTGGTGTCTCTACCATCTCGGTAGATGGTTCAGAGGCCTCAAGCGAGATGTCGCAGTGATCAAATAGTTTATGGCTTAACAATGTCATATTAATTCCTGAAATCTTGATTTGGTCACTAGAAATTTACGGAAATTTGTGGCATTTTCAATTTCATTGACTGCATAGTCAGCAACAATGTAATTGCAATAAAGTTAAATCCGAGGGAAAATCTTGGTCAATCTAAGACCAACTCCTCGGTACTTCCAAGCTCCTCTAAAATCAATAAATTCTTTTAGTAGTAAGCTTTGTAACTCTCCTAGTCCTAGTTAAGACATTTACACAGAAATCCCTCTTCCAATCTTTAGTTAACACTTGTATCATTTAAATTCTAATAATTATAATTGGTACAAGGATGTTTATATGAACACAAAAATCGGCATAATTGCTATAGCACTTCTCATTTCTGGATGCGCGTCAACCTCATCAAATACTTCTGAAAAAAGCTATATTCCCTCGGACACGAAAATTTACCTTGATGAAGAAACTTTTAAAAAAGCAAACGGGGACTTTGACCTTTTATATACATATTGGGTTGAGCCTACATTTGGAGAGTTAAGGAGTACGTTTTCTACAGCTCGCTTCAATAAGATGAAAAAACAGGCTTATAACGATGCTTTTGAAGAAGGATTTATCAGTTTTTGTGAGACAAATAAAAATAGAGTAAATATATCTAGCGACACAACAGCGGACGAACCTGCTAAAAAATACACTTGCGTTGATAATAATAACCAATACCTTTCCTTCATAAAAATTAGCGATAATTGGCATGTCTTTAAGACAAAAAACCAATTAGAAATTGTTGAAAAAAGAAAAAGTTTTATGGAAAAACGCAAAGATTACTCACGTCAAGAAGCTGATAAAAATGGGCCAACGGGTACAGTTTATTTTTCAAACGATCCGAATTTAAACTTTAAGTTTTCCAGAATAGGAGATCTTGGTGGCAAAGACACAATTTTCATTGTAGAAAGAGACTTACCTAACTTTACGTCTTATGTTAGGGAATTTAAAATGGAAGATGTTCGTGAGTTCAACTTTACTTCAGAAGGCTTAGCTACTTATCTGGTTCTTAGGGATGGAACTCGGTATGAAATTGCAAAAGACCATAACTTGGCTGTGTTTCAGGTTGACAAAGAAGGAAATGAAGATTGGTTCGAAGGCGTTTTTATTGCCGAAGACGAAGAGACTGGCGAGCATTTTCTTGTCAAAAAGGGCTACTACTCGATTAAAAAAATTATAATCGATGATCCAGCGAGTTGGAAAAATAAAACAATCTCAAGCATAGATCTCAATAAGGATGTTTTTTTAAGCCGCGCAAGTGATTTTTATGAGAAAGAGATTTCAAATTTAAATAAAGAGTTCGAAGAAAATGGATGGCTTTTTGCAGTGCCAAAACCAGGCTCAGAAATCAAAGAACATCTTGCAAGTTCTGTAGATTCAAAATTAAGCTTTGATGCGGGAAAATGTCGTGGTTACGAGCATAAAAAAGCAATTGAAGCATTTGATGTTCGTGTAATACAAAGATGTTATCAAGCAAGAAAAGAGCTACCTTACTTAAGAAAAGGATATCCTCTTTCAATAGAACAAACTCCCCTTGCCTATTATTACTTATTGAGCACGATTAAAGATGACATTTCTTAGCTTGAAAAATTAATTTCGCCAGCTGAAAGTAATGTTGAGCGAGATAAAAGTTATCAAATAAATCTAATAGCAAAAATCACCTTCTTAGGTTCCTAGATATTCTAGAGGACGTAAATTGAGAAGGTGATTCATGTTTTTAAATAAGTTTATATCTGAAATACTTTATTGGATTTCTGATTGGTGCATTAAAATTGGAGATATCTTATATGTTGTGTGGTTTGTACAGTTGATAACGCAGTTTGTTCCGCACCCATCATATCCTTTCATTGGTTTAAAGGGATGGTTGTACATATTCTCTTTCTATTTTATTGGGCTAATTAGCCACATTCTCTACGTAAGGGTATTGAAGATATAACGTACATCTTATTAGAGCACCGTACAGGTGCTCTTTTTTATAAGTTACTCTCGCAACCATAACACCATCTCCACCACTCCCCTATAGTCGGAGCAAGTTTGCTCTACCCCATGCCTTTCAATATCATTTCTAAACCTCGCCCACTCCCTTTCATCTTTGCTATTTGTACCAATATGAGCTTCTATAGCACCTTTCTTCCATATCCAGATGTTTTGAATTTTCATTTTATTATGGAGAGATAGAATGTGACCTTTAGCCTCTTCGGTAGTTGCTAGCATCTCAAAAGCACGAGCAGCTGATATATCATTATTATTTTTTGGTAGGCCATTTCCATTAAGAGTAATATTCGTATTTTCGGCCATTGTTGATAACAACTGTTTCAACGCATACAAGTCTTCATCTTCAGCGGCAAGGAAGTTGTCTTTAATTGCGCCAGTAAAGCAGTAATCTAAATCGCAGATAGCCCTAGCGGGCAGATCCATTGCTTGTAAAATTTCCAAAGACTTTTTCGTGTCGTTAACTCCACTCTGTGCAATCAAAGCGTACTTTTCCTGCCCCATCGTCTTGTTTGCTACGGATTTATATAGAAGAGGGAGAAGCCGTAATTCCGTTTTTCCTTCGGTGAGAATAACGTTCTCTGCGAAGAGCACTTGGCACGAGTGAGAAAGATTAAATAGCTGCTCCATCTGATGAGTAGAGTTAGGTACTTTAGCTTGAATAGCTTCAACAAGTCTCAGTCGGGAGTATGTACCACGCTCTTCGTTTTTTCTGATCAACAAGGTATGTTCAGCCAAATCTGATGTAATCATCTGGGCTGAATGTGTAGTGATAATTACTTGATATCCATTTTTTGATAGAGCTACAAGCGCTTCTCTAACCTGCTCTATCGCAAAAGGATGCAAATACAGTTCAGGTTCATCAATTAGTAAGAGTGTTGTAGAGAACGTATCACTAGATGACCTTTTGACCTCTGCAAGGTGCTGAACGAGCGCCATCTGGATTGACCGTTGCGCTCCGTGTCCATAAGAAGAAAAATCTCTTCCAACGCCTTGATTTTCGAAAACCTGAAGTGTTCCGGCTTTAATTAAGTCATCTATTTTTGGCGTCTCAAAATGTAGTTTTACACTCATACCAGGGAAAAGTTCGCGTACTTTATCGTTAACACTTTCATCTATGGTGTCTAGTTCGGTAAAGCGTTGATCTCCATCAGCAGCTATCCTTCTTCCAACTTCGTTCAGATGCTCATTTAACTCAACTTCATGAGCATCTTTAACTGGCTTCAAAAATTCAGAGAGGAGCTTTCCTATTGTGGTCGAGGTTTTGGACTTTGCAGCATCTTCAGCAGCATTCTCCATTGCACCAATTCTTATGGGTTCAGGGAAAAGTAGACCTATAGCATTATCCAGTCCTGTAGGGTTAGCCACCCACTCCCCTTCATCAAAATTCCAGACTGAAATTTTAATATCGGCAGCCCTTGCCGAAGGCTCCTCTTGTAGTCGCCTAACTTTCAACTTACCGTGATGCAAATATCGCTCGATAGCTGTCTTTTGAGTTCGAGGCATTCTATCAAGTAGCCCGTCACTTATTCCCTCTACTGTCGCCTCAACCTCTACAGGCGCTGCACAATTATAAAATGAACTTTCAGGTAAGCTTGACTTTCGCAAAAGCCATTGTATGGCCGATAAACAGTTAGACTTACCAGCATTATTATAACCAACCAAGGGAGTAAAACTTGAAAGTAGAAACCCTGCATTAACAATCGATTTATAATTACGAACAATTACTTGAGATATTTTATGTTGCATTTTTCTTCCCTGAAATAACGATAAATAATTAATTTTTGCTAGTTTCTTGAAACTTCTCAGCCATAGTAGGATTGTCCTTCGTTAGCTTCTTGACCGTAAGGTCATTTGCTTTGTTATTGGCTAAGCGGAGGTTGTTCTCTGATCCAAGCAGCGCATCTTTAGTTTTCTGAAGATGGGTGATCGTTTTATCTATCTCGTCGATTGCTGTTTTGAACTTTCTTGAGGCTAAGTCATAGTTGCGAGCAAACCCCATTTTAAATTCTTCCAAGTCGCTCTCGAAGTTGGTTATGTCAATATTTTGCGCTTTCACTAGCTCTAGTTCAGATTTGTACTTGAGGGAGTTTTGCGCTGCATTTCTTAGCAAAGTGATAATAGGAATGAAGAATTGAGGCCTGACTACGTACATCTTTGGGTAGCGATGTGAGACATCCACGATTCCGGTGTTGTAAAGCTCGCTTTCAGGTTCAAGTAGCGACACCAGCACAGCATATTCACATTGCTTCTCGTTTCGATCTTTATCCAGCTCTTTCAGAAAATCTTCATTTTTCTTTTTAGTGGCAGTCTGGTCGTTTTCGTTCTTCATTTCGAACATGATTGAAACAGACTCTATACCTGAATCATCAAGGTCTTTGAAGATATAATCGCCTTTGCTACCACTACGAGCATCATTGTCCTTTTCAAAGTACGCCCTGGGGAAAGCAGTGTGACGAATCCTGTTAAATTCAGTTTCACAGTGTTGCTCCAGGCTCTCCCCGACCATTTTTGTTGAGAGCTTCGCCTTCATATCGCGTAAACGCTCAATCGCGTCGTCCCTGTCCTTCAATTGCGTTTCGTACTTATCTTTTAGTGACTGCTCCGAAAGTTTTGTCTCTAGTTGCGCCTTCTCCAAATCACTTTTTAGCTTGTTCAATTCTCTTTCAGCGCTACTTTGCGCTTCGGCCACAGCGTGTTTCTGCGAATTCTCAGCAGCACTTAGCCTTGCTTTCAGTTCCTGGATTTCAGCATCCTTTTTAGCAGCAATTTCCTGTAGCTGGTTCTGATGAGATGCTTTTTCCAGGTTGGAGCTGGCTTCACTTTCTCTTTTCGCCTTTTCGAGTGCGTTTTGGAGACCGTCTCTTTCTTTCTCTATGGCTTTTAATGCTTCAGTAATGGCTAACGACTTATTCAAATCTGCATTGCCCAGCTCAGCTTTAAGCTTACTGATTTCGTTCTCTTTTTCAGATAGCGCGTCGCGAAGCTGACCGGAAAACTTTTCCTTCGCTAACTCAATTGCATTGTTTTTGTCTTTCTCTGCGAGTGCTAGTCGCTCCTGCAACTGCTTGTCAAATTCGGTGTCGCGAACCTGCTTTAAAATATCGGCATATCCGGCCTCGTCAATCTTGAATGCTTTCTTACAGTTTGGGCAAATTACTTCATTCATGTTTTTAGTCCTTTAATATTTAGCTATTTTCTGCGCTTTTCTCACTTCGCTCAGCCAACTCACCTATCCATAGATTAAATTGAGATAGGGTTGTTTCGTATCGTCTCTTCAACCTCAACTCATCACACATTACATCAACGGGAGAATCTGGACTCTTCACAACAGCGTACTTAGCTAAGCCTAGCGCTTCTTCATAGGCCAGTTCATTCCATTTCCTTTCATAGCCAAAAGCATCCACGCCTCGCCATTCAATTAGGTTAACTCGGTCTTCGGGTGACAACCATAAAGTTGGCGAGTATCCATCGTTCTCATTAATGCCTGCAAACACCACTACTATTTCTCGAATGTAATCTATTTGTTTTTTACTTGTTCTCGTTAAGCCATGAAGGTTTGCTATTTCCAGAGCTAGTGAGTGAAGCGTTATTCCAGGGCGCTCCGACAATACTTCTTTGACTAAAGAGGCTAGTCGTTCTTTGTACTGAGGTTTGAAATAGTCTGCGGCATTTAAGGTTTTGCTGTGTAAAACTTCCGTTTCACGTTCTTCAGAAAGGTTCTTGTCAGCAGCCTCGCCATTCGCGCTGTGAGCCAGCACATATGTTGCTTCGGCTTCGGCTTCGGCTTCGGCTTCGGCTTCGGCTTCGGCTTCGGCTTCGGCTTCGGCTTCGGCTTCGGCTTCGGCTTCGGCTTCGGCTTTATGCAGTGTGTCTAGCTCTCTTTCCTTTTCAAGAATTTCCTGCAATTTAGCATCAACTTTTTCTATCGCAGACTCAGGATCGACAAAGTAGTCAGTAGACCACAGTCTTACAATATTCCAACCTAAGTTTTCTAATATGATTTGTCTTACTCTGTCTCTATCTCTAGCAGCTGGTGAGCCATGATAGGTTGCGCCATCACATTCAACGCCAGCGATATATTTTCCTGGCTTGTCAGGATGCAGAACTCCCAAATCAACTCTGAACTTACTCACTCCTACTTGGGTCTGTATTTTCCAGCCTTTCAAACGCAACGCTTGAGCTACCGCCTCTTCAAAGTCACTATCGAACTGATCAACGCCATGGTCAGCAGAGGCTATTTCAGCAAGCGCTATTGGCCCTTTTTCAGCAAACTCTAAGAAGTGTTTTAAGTGCTCTACAGCTACAGAGTTAGTGCGACTTAAATCTATCATCGAAGAGTCAAAGCTTGAGAATACGACTACCTCGGTTGTTGCTCGCGTAATAGCAACATTTAATCGGCGTTCACCACCGCTCTTGTTAAGCGGCCCGAAGTTCATGCTCATCGTTTTTGCTTCAGGTTCAGTTGGCCCATATGCAAGGCTGAGCATAATCACGTCTCTCTCATCGCCCTGAACTGACTCCAGATTTTTTACAAATACAGGATCTCTGTTTTGACTGTCCTGAAAATATTTCTCAATAGAAGGATGTTGCCGTCTCGCATCGTCCAGCAAATCCTCTATGGTTCGTTGCTGATCAGTATTCAGAGTTACCACACCTATAGACTTGTTACGCTCATGTTTATCTAACAGTCTGCGAACAATTTCATCAACGACGGCTTTAGCTTCGACGGTGTTATTTCTTCCTTTTCCCTTCGCATAAATACCGTTAACACGGTGAAGAGATACTGCCGACTCTTTGGTTTCTGATGATGGATAGGTCACCAGCGAATTTTCATAATATTTGCTATTTGAAAAGGCTATCAATGTCTCATGTTTGCTTCGGTAATGACCCATTAAACGCTTGAGCGGTAACCTTGCAGCCAATGCTTGATCAAGAATTGACTCCATATCTTCTTCATCAGGATCATCAGAGTTTCCGCCCGCAGAAAAGAAATTAGTGGGCGGCATTTGTTTAGGGTCGCCAACAATAATCACATTCTTACCTCTGGCAATAGCACCAACTGAATCCCATGTCGTCATTTGTGAAGCCTCATCAAAGACGACCAAGTCAAAGCCTTTAAAATCAGAAGGCAAAAACTGCGCTACAGACAATGGAGACATCATTAGACATGGACATAAATCTAGTAACGAATCACCAAGTTGATTAATCAAGGCTCTGATGGGGATGTGTCGTGTTTTCTTTTGAAGCTCTTTTGCTAGGACTCCAAACTCTTTTGGATTATCTTTTGATTCCTTAACAGGCTTGCCCTCAGACGCCAGCGCAATCACATAATCACTAGTAATCTGAGCCACACGCTCGTCGAGTTTTTTAAATGCTTCTATTGTTTGTTCATGGGTAGATGCTTTGAATTGACGAAGTTCGTGATCGGCGTCAATTAGCAATGGTGCAAGCCAATAGCAGAATGCACTTCTAAATTGCTGCCCCAGCTCCTCATGATTAAGCGAGCCGCTCTCTAGCGCTGAACTCAAAACCTCAAGATTAACCGATACCGCTCGCGCTTTAGCTGATTGCCATTCACACCAATTTTTCAGCTTATTCGCATTTGCGGTTATATCTCCCAAGCTCTGCGAAACAACATTTAGCGCATCATCGCTGCTTACTAACACTCCTACTTCGCTAAGGGTGGCGTTCGTACCAAGAAAAGCATCAATAGCTTTTGAATAAGCATTAGCAGTGGCAAATACTTTTGATTCTTCTAGAAACTCCCTTCCATCCACAAACCATTTCTTAACAGGGATTAACACCGCAGTTGGATCATCAGCGAGAGTCACTAGTTCTGAAATTCTTCTCCTAACTTCACTACCCACCTCTGCTTTTTCCAAAAGAGATTCAGAGGTTGTTGTCCAGCCTTCCCAGATAGAATATTTTTCAACGTGCGCAAGCCTGCTTTCAATATCTGACTTCTGCTTCTGGCAAAGGTCAATCTTATCGATAATAGACAAGTCAGTTATTTTAGTGATGCCCAGAGAAGCTGCTTCTTTGTTGATCTTCCGCTTATTGAAAAAAGCCTTCAACCAACCCGATTCAGCTTCTTGTGCAAATTGCTTCCACTGTTGGACAGGCACTTTAGATACATTTTCACTGTTAACACCGTGGGATATTTCATTGAGCGTGTTATCGAACTCTTCCTTTAACCTTGCCAGCTCTTTAATTAGCTCGACACGTTCTTTGGCCCCCATATCGACGGCAAATGCGATGTCTTGCTTAGTAGCTACCTTTGCCAAGTAATCAACATTTTTAAGCGCAATAAGATTTGCAATAGTTTGCTCTATACTCTCTAGTGAAAACAGAGGTAGCAGTTCGGCTAAGCTCTTTTCTATAGCCTCAAACTTTTGCTGCCAATCATCAACTGACATGAGAAGTTTCGATTGCCAAACGTTAGACCATTCAGTAGCAGTGACAAACCTGAATGCATCTATATCAAGGTCACGTACATCAGAAAAAGCCAGAGCCAACTGTTCTACTAACTCTTGTGTCGTATCCAGTTCACTTTCTGACTTGATAGGTGCGCCAGCTAAATCTAGGGGCCAGTCGAGCTTTATTTTTAATGAATCAAGGTTTAGCGCGATTGAGGATATTGCATCACGTGGTGATACACCGAACTCACTTTTTCGGTGTAATGCCCTTACATAGTTATTTAATTTATCTTTCTTTTGCTTTAAGTCAGCAACAGTCGCTTCCCAAGTGCGTGGATTCAACCCTTCACGTTTTTGCCAAGCGTTGTTTAACTGGTCTAATACTGCCCTCTTGTTTGCTTTGTTACTGTGTAACTCTAAACATAGATGATCTAACCCTACCTTTTGAAGACGACGGTAAACTACGTTTAAAGCAGCCATTTTTTCAGCAACAAAAAGTACCTTTCGCCCCTTACCAATATTGTGAGCTATTATATTGGCGATAGTTTCAGATTTCCCTGTACCTGGAGGCCCTTCGAGAACGAAGTCTTGCGCTTTTGCAGAGGCATCAACTGCCACAAGCTGTGAACTGTCGCAATTGAGCGGCGTGTATATCTCAGCTGGATCTAATTTATCGTCTATCTCTTCTCTATTTACGAAACTGCTGTCTTGAGAATAAGGCTCTCGCGGGTTATCTACCAAATGTTGAACAAACGAATTTTCTTTTAAATCATCGAGTCGATCACGCAGGTCTCGCCACATCAGGTATTTTGCAAAGGAGAACGAGCCGAGAACCAATTCTTCGACCAATTCGAAACCTGGCTGCTCCTTAACTGCCTCCCTAACCCTTTGCCAAACAAAAGGGACGTCAACTCCACTTTCATCTTCAGGCAACTCATCCTTAAACTCGCTCAGATTGATGTCGTGTTCTGATTGGAGAAACTCAATGAGCGTGAGATTGAAGATAGGATCTTCTTCCTGCAATTGTTCAACATAAACAGGTGCCCGCGCACTTCGACGAGTTAATTTTACGGGGATTAGCAACAGCGGCGCTTTATAGCTTCTCGAATCTTCTGGGTTCTCTTTCCATTTCAGAAACCCTAGCGCTAAAAATAGTGTGTTTGAACCACCTTCTTCTAGGTCGTTCTTCGCACGTCTAAACAATTCAACGGAATTTTTTTCAAGCTTTTTGGCTGGCTGGTTAGCAATTAAAACCTTATTCTGAACTTGATTGAGTGCATACTCACGATGGACATCAGAACCTGTCTGAAGCCTAAACATCTCACTGTCGCGACTAGGGTCAAAATGAGGACTCTCTTGGGCAGAAAGAAATTTGAACTTCGTACCATCTGCCAGCATGTCCTCCATTACAGCAATATTTGGACAATAAAGTTTAATAGCTACAGCTCTGTCGCTAAAGTTCAAGAGGGTATTTTTCTTTGTCAGGTCTAATAGCTTTCTAGACCATGAATCAATTCTTGTCTCAGGCGTTTCTTCAACTACAACTTGTTCATCCTTTCTGACGGGAGGCAATGGTGGAATGACAGGCAAAGCAAGCTCCTCAGAACTTCCTTCAGATGTTCTTTCTTCCTTGGCTTCTTCAACTGTTGATAAAGGCTTTATAGATTGTGCCCTTGCCTGCGCAATATCGATAACCATGACAAACTCTGACTCGTTCTCTTCAGAAAGTAGTTCCCGTGCATGGTCTTTTGCCTGTTCAAATGTGACAGGAGAGTCATTAGTCACTAGTGTAGTTTCAAATAGAACCAAATCCCTATTATCAACTCGCTTTCTTATATCCTGCGGATCATCGTTAGTGAGAATCGGCAATTTCTCATCAATTAACCAGGCACCAACAAACGCGTGCCCTTTTGTCACAGCAACAACGGGATTCAATCCCATCGCTTCAATGCAGCTGGCAAACAATAAAGAGGAATCGAGGCAGGCAACCATTCGAGAATTGCTTATGTCGGAAGCCAGACGAATCCTTTGTCCAGTTTTAGCAAAGCCTTGCGGAGGACTTACATATGCTAGCTTCTCTTTGAAAACAACATTCCACAACGCAGCAAGCATCAAGTAAGGCTTTTCTCTTGTGTTAGATTGATAGCCATCTACAGTTCGGCCATACCCCCCTTTTTCTAACGCTAATGCACATTGTCTAACTAGAGACTCAACATAAATGCCGTTGGGCTTAACAAATGCTGCTAATAAAGCAGGTTGTCTTTCCTCCCCACCCCAAAAATTTGCTGGCAAAATTTCCAGTTTAGGATGTTGCTCTGCGAGTACATTTTTTTCGTCATCAAGAAGGGAAAATGAAAGAACGTGTGTGATCTGTTCAGTTATGCCAAAAAGCTTTTCGAAAGGAAAGCGAAGTTCTTTCAACTTGATATTAATCGATTGCCCTGGCTCAAGCCTATCAATATGCCAAACCTCCTCACCGAGCCACCCCTCAATTGCAGTCAGTTTTACTGTCAACGAGCTTAAAGGCAGTAACGGTTTTTCGTCGTGTTTTAGATAGCTTACGCGGACAGATTTTAAAATAGGGTAAGAATTTTGCTGAGCAGCCAATGAAAAAGTGGATATAATATCAATCGATAAATCTATATGCCCGACACAAGGCTCTTCGACAACATTTCTCTCAATATTTACGTCTTTCATCTTCGGGTTCCCTCCACATTGTAATTCTCCCCTTCTGCCAGAGGGGTTAATTGTCTGTTTTACTTCTTTATTATACTTAAGTCCAATAGCAATTAAAATTAGGGCATTCAAGCGACTAGTGAAAAAATAGCATCTTGCTTCGAAGAAGCACTAAAAACAAACTCTAGCAGAGTTTGAATAACAGCTTGAGCAACGCTCAACAACTGCTGCGTAGTGAACAGTTATGTGAAACATATCTGTTTACGGAGCCGGAGTCAGCATCGCAGATTAAGGCCAATTTTAGTTTGCCCCAGCAAACCAGGGTGAAGTTGCGTAGCAACATATCCCTGCCTGAGCACCTGCGGTGCGAATGTAGCGAGGTACATCCGAGTAACACTTTTTCCCGATGCTACACTAGGGTAAAAATGGCCTTAATCAGCGGTAGCTGACTCCTAGTAAAACTTCTGTCGCAGTCACAACGTGACAAGTAGCAGAGCAGCGACGAGTCGCGTCAGCACTGCTTTGCAGAAGATTTACTCCTACGAAGTAGACAACATTTTAAGAATAAGAAATGTTGTAGCTAAGCAGTATGCTTAGCAAAGCGAAGCTTAAGCATAATGCAAAGCATTGTGCGCTCATTCGAAGATTCTCCCGAGCTTGATTCTATGTAGTTATGATTTAAAAACAGGAGAATGAAATGAACTACATAGACCGTGCAATCGAGTCTTCTACACGCTACCTATTTATCACTAATAAAAGTGACCCAGCGTCACTTGGCATACAGCGAGAGAATGCCGTAATAGCTATAACAGGAATATTTGGAGTTACCTGTAAAACCGTAATTCAGTGCCACCTGGAGCTATCAAGAGAAGCTGTAAATAAACTTGTGAATCGACTCAAAAAGAAACAAATCGTAGCTATACATCCTACTTTTGCTAACCAAGACAGAAACTTCATAGTTCTAACCAACCAAGGCATTCGGGAAGCTGAATTTTTACTCAACAGAGAATTGCACCTGCGATCAGATGCTAGCAGAGTGAACGAACGAAATTTGCTTCATGATCTCTCGGCACAAATTGTGATTCTCGACTTGGTGAAGAACAAGAAAATAACGGGATTTGCGTCTGAGCGCGATATTGCTATTCAATTGGAAAATAGAGCAAATGATCCAAGACTCGTTGATGCTCTGGTCGTCGATGCAAATACTGGCTGTCGTATCGCTATTGAGATGGAAACATCTAATGCCAAGAATAAATCTAATGGCGACCTTCGCGCGAAGATACTTAGCAAATATCTACAGGAATTTGAAAGTGACAACGGGCTATATGAATTTGTATACATGTATAGTCATCGCCAGCGTTTTCTGACCCAGATTGAGAAAGCACACGCTCGTCTATTCGCAAACACCCGTTCTTCTTTCACTGAAAGTCAGCAAGCGACACTAACGAGCCAAATCAAATTTCAGCACAATCAATGTGATGTCATATACGAATTAATGTTTAACAGTAATAGACCGTTAGGAGATGACAAGTCACAGTCCATTTCCAGAGATGCGTTTTTCAACGAACTCGCCAAACTGGAAGCGCTCGCAAAGAGCAGCAACGACAGAATAGTGGAAATAAGGTTAGAAGGCTTTCGTGACAGTGGAAGAGCTTTAGGGTTGTTGGATTAGTTGTAGACTTGACCTCAGGGAGCGATACGCTCCCTTTTTTATGGCCTTTTTTTGCTTCAAGTTATTTTGAGAATCGTGTTGATAAACAAAACAACTTTAACGCACATACCTCTATGTACGTCGAGCCAGCAGGAGGATTGCACTGTCGAGGTTTACTGTGCTATCAGTAGTGTTCCCACCCGAGTTCATGAGACTCAAGCAGATTGAGTTTATGAAAGATTGCGGCTCAGCTATTACTACATAGTCTCCGATTACGAAAAATTTTCAGCATAATTTACATGACAATGGAAATTTCGATTGAAGTAAACTGAATATAGTTACTGATTAATGTGAGCGCGACGCATTAGTCTGGTAACAGGTTTGACGGTACGCCATTAACTCCCCCTTCATACAACAGGAGACTAAATATGACTTAGACCCATCTGGTAGATTGGCGTTGGCTCTTGCCTTAAATTAGTGGGCTAGACGATGCGGAGGCGTCTTACAACCTCGGCATATAGATAAAGTGTTTGCTTTATCCTCTAAGGCGTACCGTCCTTTTTAATATGTAGTTTGCTTGTATCGAGTCACTTCGAGGTATTCCCACGCCCTATTGAATAGACGAACGTCTGTTAAGTCAGCATCTCTTTTTTTACACTGAAACTGTTGTCTTTCTTTACGGAAGGCAGCCATTGCGCAAATTAAAGTAAAAATATCCCTTTCATCTAGGAGAATTCTCATGAGCAGAACTTAGTTAATCATAGGACTAACTGAGGAATTTATTATGAGACCTAACTACGAAAGCGTGTTCGACGCTTGCATTAAACTCTCTGGAAAATGGATATCACTTGCTAATTCAGTAAGCTATGTCGCAATTATTAATACACTTTGGAACATTTTATTTCTATTGCTAGATTATCCCGACTTCATTGCTTATGAGACACTGTCATATAGGTTATTTTTGATTTCGTTTGGATGCGTGGGAATAGGGGTTATTTTTTCGCTAGCTGCGTATTTTTGTATGCGAAAATTGGAGAGTAAATAATATTGAGCACCCCGCGAGGGGTGCTTTTTTTGAGTATAAAAATTAACGATTAGTTCGAATCCCTTGATCTTCAAGCATATCTAGGAACTTTTCATTTTCGATGTACTTTGAAAAACTATGACTATGCGTATCCGAAAAATCATAAGGAGTAACATTTTCATAAAAAGCTCTTATTTCTGCACCTGCATCAAAGTCATAGCCAAAATTTGTCGGGTTGAATTTCCCAGTGACATTCGGATAATCTAAAAATTTTTTTAAAGTAGAGTCGTTAGGGTTTACTGTGTAAGATATGTTAACCAACTGTGAACCTAGCTCTCTAAACGACTCGTCACCTTGGTAATATCTATTACTTTTAAAATCAATTTCGCCAATCGCCGGAGCTAATAAAATTAGAGAAATTCTATTTTCATTATGTTCGAGTTGCATTGAGTCATAAACAGAAATACCGTGAGTTTCTAATGTATCGTCGGCAAACTTCTGACCGTAAGGTGGGTTACTAAGCGCGCTAATAGCAACTGAAGCGCCTCTACTGTGGGTAATGATAAAAACTTTCTTATTAGATATTGAGTTCAGTATATCTCTCAGACCCTCTGCACCTGCTAGTTGGCTATATCCTGTAGCTCTGAACCATATTTTTGCATCACCAAATATCCAGCTTCGGGATATAAGCCCATCCCAGAAAAACTCTATAACTGCATCACTTTCGTTAAAGTCTATTAATTCCTTAATCCTTTCATAATTCTCAGCAGAAACCTTTGCGCTGTTATTGTAGCCATGAATAAGAATGAAAATACGTTCGACATCTTTTAACTCACCCTCTACTGCACTAAGTATTCTATTTTCTTCTGAAGCAAGGTATTTTTCACTCTGAACGTTCTTTGACTTAGCTATCGCTTTGAGAGAGTAATGCTTACGCCAACAAAGATATTTACAAGGCGTCCCATAACGAGCTTCCCAATTTTGAGGGTAAAAAGAACCACTCTGATCTACATATGCTTGAATGTGATTATCTGAGATAGTATTGGGATTTTTTGTATCTTTCGAGACCATTGTGTCAGGGGTATTATGAATTGCACACCCTGCCAGCACCGCAACAAAACATAAAATGAAGAGTTTAGAAAAAATTTTCATTTCGCCTTCCTTAGCTGTTATTGTGCATTATTTGTACTATAGAGATTTAGCAACACATTTTATCTTTGTCAAAAAAATTTTGTATATAGCTCATTCTTCTTCCTGGCCGAGGGTATGCTTTGTACGAAAAAAAGTGAGTGAAACCCCAGTCTATTTCGTAGTTTGTGAGTTATTATGGCTCTTATTCGATGTTAAAAAGGGCTGCAAAGCAGCCCTCAAAGTAAATCGATTTGCTCACTCCATTCATCAATGGCTTCCACCGAAAAATAACGCTTTTTCGATACGCCGAACACGTTTTCAAATTGAACATCATCTACTTCTTTAGAGTTGATGAATTCAGAGATCTGTAGTTCGAAGAACAGAAATAACAAGCACCTTTCTGAAGGAGTGAAGTATTTCTTTCTCAGTTCCTCAGGAAGCTGCTGTACTAGCCCATCTGAGAGTACAAAGCCGTTAGTTATAAACTTCTCATCTTTGTGTTCATAGATATAGTCGAGTGACTCTGGATTAAAATGCCAGCAGACTCGAAACTTATCAGGCCATTCTGTTCTTGTAGCGCGTTTGAATTGATGAATAAATGTGATTTGCAGATCACGTTTTGATGTCTTTTTAGTCATAGTTAAGTCCAATTTAGTAAACCTCATAACTAACTAGGCTTACATTTGGAGAATTATGGTAATATGACTATCAGAACAGATAGGGAGCTTGAACATGGATTGGAAATTCTTCGCAGTGTTCTTTGGATTATATTTGGTATATGAGTTATGCCGAGTGCTATACGAATGTTGGAGGGATAAAATGACTTTCAGGCAGTGGTGGAATGCGCCGTTGAAAAAAGAGAAGCCAACCAATTTCGAAGCATAAGACCTAAGCCTAGCAGAAATCAAAAAACACAAATACTGCACAGACTTCCCTACAGACCAATAAAATAGCGACATCGACGCGGGTTCAAATCCCGCCAGCTCCACCAATTCCAAAGGCTTGCCACTCGGCAAGCCTTTTTCGTTTCAGCTTCCGAAATTTGTAAATTGTTCTAATTAAAACAAAACACACACTACCTAAATAAAAGCTATTCCCATTTAGATAGTTATATTATAACATTGCAGCACAATTCTAATGTATAGCTTCTCCAAACAATGCAAACAAATTCAGTGATATGCGCGGATGCGCTTACCGTGTGTGTTGACGATCGCACGCTTCTAGACAATCTCAATTTTAATGTAGGAAAAGGCGAAGTATTTGCACTTTTAGGTGGAAATGGCGCAGGTAAATCCACCACCCTTAAAACTTTTTTAGGGCTTATGAAGGCAAGTAGCGGTAGCGCCACTGTATTAGGGCATAATGCCTCTACCCAGCCAAACCAAGTTCAAAAGTCTGTTGCCTACTTACCCGAATCTGTCACCTTATATGGCCATCTTTCTGGCGTAGAAAACATTCGTTATTTCTTGTCAGTGGCTGGAGTCGATAAGTCTGACGACGATATGTTCGCCGCACTTCGCAAGGTCGCACTTCAAGAAGATTCGTGGAATAAGGCGCTATCTAATTATTCAAAAGGCATGCGTCAGAAGACCGCAATTGCCTTGGCGCTACTGCGCAATGCGCCTGTACTGTTCTTAGACGAACCTACATCTGGGCTAGATCCAGCAGCCATCGACGAATTTAATGCGCTAGTGTCAGAGCTGGCAGCGGGTGGCGCTACTATTTTTATGGTTACCCACGACGTTTATGGTGCCTGCCAAGTTGCCCATCGAATTGTGCTTTTAAGTAATGGCAAACTCACAGGTTCCTTCGAGCGCGCTGGCGATACGCCAATAGATACTGAAGCCGTTCACGCAGCATTTGCAGGGCGTAATGTATGATACTGAATGTTGCTAAAATCATTTGTGCTGAACAGTGGCGCTATTGGTTGCGAACAAAAGTAGCAGCGACCGTTTTATTGCTAGGCGCTATGCTTACCATAGCTGCACTGGTAGTTAACGCCTTTCACGTCGATGAGGCTGCCCACACCAGAGACCACCTTCAAACAGAAGCTGAACAACGCTTTGAGGCACAGCCTGATAAGCACCCTCATCGCATGGTGCATTATGGTCATTATGTATTTCGTGCCCCCACTCCACTGAGCGTAATTGAACCGGGTGTCGATACCTACACGGGGAACGCTATATTTTTAGAAGGACACCGCCAAAATAGTGCGATGTTCGCCGAGCAGCGCCAATCCGCAGGACTTACACGCTTTAGTAGTTTAACACCCAGCTTTTTAGCTTTGGTTCTTGCACCTTTATTTATTATTCTAATTGGCTACGGCAGCGTGTCACGTGAACGCGAAGCCGGCACGCTAACCTTACTGCTTTCTCAAGGCACCACCCGTTGGCAATTGCTCTTAGGGAAGCTTCTGGCGCTTATAACCGCTAGCAGCCTATTTTTACTCCCGCTACTGCTTGCCTGTCTTTATGTCGCGTTTTCAAACGAAAGTGCACTTGTTGTAATACTCTTTTGCTTTAGTTATGTGGTTTACTTTTTACTGTGGGCCACGGTAGTCACTGCGTGCTCGGCCATATTTGAGAAAAGCAGCGTTAGCTTCACCGTACTTGTTGTCATTTGGATGAGCGCTTGTGTGTTGCTTCCTCGTTTAGGGAGCAGCGTTGCCACAAACATTGCCCCTTCAATGGGAAAACTTGAAGCCGATTTCAAAGTGGAAGAAAAACTTAGAAGCTTAGGTGACGGTCATGACGTCAACGATCCTGCATTCAAAAAGCTAAAAGAAGATTTGCTCGCTAAATACAATGTAGATTCAGTTAACGACTTACCCGTTAATTTCAGGGGCATTGTTGCCCAGTACTCCGAAGGTCGACAAGCCAAAGTGCTTAATGAGTTTGCTGAAACCCGCATGTCCGAAGAGTTGGAACAAGCCCAAATAGCACGGCAGTTTGGCTGGCTTTCGCCGACGGTTGCGGTGCGCTCTATTTCTACGATCCTTGCGGGAACTAGCCTCGAGACACACCACCGCTTTTTAAGGGAAGCGGAAACGTTAAGACTTGAGTTTGTTCAGGCTTTGAACAAGGTTCACGCTGAAAAACTCGATTACAAGTTAGATATGAACCGCAACGCCAGTGAAGAAGCAGCAGACAAAGCTGTGGTTGGCGCAGATAACTGGGC
>Ga0208815_1000164_pt1 | contig 21101 bp, 9 predicted proteins | sample Virmet3438_5245_FD_185733 | JGI IMG/M metagenome (GOLD analysis project Ga0208815, IMG submission 185733) | Marine viral communities from the Southern Atlantic ocean transect to study dissolved organic matter and carbon cycling - metaG... | ecosystem: Environmental > Aquatic > Marine > Oceanic ... | reverse complement strand
CTACAAAATTATTCGCATTTAGAATTCTAAATTGATCAGTAACAATTGCCGACATCGTAATTAAACTACTTTTTTCTCTATTTATAGTGATTTATTATGGAAGTCCAAAGACTCTCAATGATCCAGTAGATCTTAATCCCTTTAAGGATGTATCCTTAAAGTTCCTTCTTTGAATTGTTGGGAAAGTTGTTAATCCAGAATTAACTGTAAATCCAGTAACTCCAATTGAAATTGGAGTAGTTCCCCTTTCACCATTATATAGTCTACCCCAAGATAATCTACCTAATGATGTTGTTAATCCAATGTTTGATGGATTATGGAATCCAGTTTCTGCAATTCCAGCAATATTTGATCCATTCTTAACATTACATACTATTTCACCATTTTCTCCTGAAGAAGTAATTGAATTTACTATGTAAATATTATCTAAGAATGTTGTACCAATACTCACTATAGAATTATTATGCCCATGAACTGAAGTTACGCCATGTCCAACTGTAGTATCTGTTATGAATATTGGATAATTGGTTAATAGGGAATTAGCAGTTTTATCTGCTCTAAAGAAGAATCTAAGTGCTGTTAAATGACCACCTATACCATTAGATGTTGTAATACCAGTAATAACTCCAGTATATCCTTCAACGTTTTCAATTGTATTAATTCTTTCGGTAAGATTTTGTGGTTGTTGTATAATAACTTGTGGTGGAGTAGTAAAGGTATATCCTAAACCTATATTTTCGATTGAAACTGATGATACAGAACCATTCGTAATAGTTGCTTTAGCAAAAGCTGTTGTTCCAACACCTACTCCAACTGATTGTGGAGCAGCAAAATTAATATGAATTGGACCAGTAGTATAACCAGATCCTACATTAGTTGTAGTTACTGATTGTATTGTTCCTGCAGCAGAAACTACAGCAGTAAATGCAGCACTAACTAAACTTGTATCACCTTCAACTATTAAAGCATCGACAGCATTAATACCAATTCCATATCTATCTCCACCATCTAACGCTGGATTAAACTCATCTTCATAATAGAATGATTCTGCATCATCAACAAATATTCCAAAAGCACCACCAATACCTGAAGATGTTGTTAAATCACCAATAATTTTAGCAGTAGGATAAATTTGTGCTTCAATATTTGACCTTGCTTTACTAATTACTTCACCTTGAATAACCTTATCAACTTTCTGTTTAGTCCATTGTATTGGTTTTTCTTGATCTTCAGTAATACCAACACCAACATAAGTATCAGTCTCAAGTATATCAGATCCTAAGAACGACTTGATAATTCTACTTCTTTCTTGATCGATAGTATCTGTAAAACCAGGATGTCTAAGTATTCTAAGATCATCACCAACTTTTACTGTTTCCTGAACATCAACAATTTCAATATCAACTCCTCTTTGTCCAACATAGAAGAAAATATCAATTTTGTCACTTGGTGAAGGTGGTTCAGTAAATAATACAGTTGTTCCACCAGCAAACTGATATGCAATCTTAGGTGTTTGTATTACACCATTTACAAATATTATAAGAACAGCATCAAGATCAATTTCTGATGATAATGCATCATTATTATCTTTTTCAAAACTAATTAATTGACCATTTAAGAATAATGGGAACCTTCTTCTAGATCCATCCTGTAATAATTTAATATTATCGATAAAATCTATTTCACCAAATTGCCAAGCAGAGAAGTAGTCATTATAAGTTTGTACCACTTCTAATTGGAAATCATCCAATGGTCGTTGTAAATTTGCAGCAGTTACAAGACCAACTGGTTTAAACTTATCACCAACATTGAATGAGTGTCCATCCCTTGTTACTTTAAAGTCGTATATACCAAATCCAGTAGCACCAATTCCAGTAGCAGTCTGAGCAGCACTAACACTAGCACTGACTAACATATTCTTTCCAGTTTCTGTAGTATTACCGATACCCAATCTTGAAACACCAATAACAGGAAGATTTTGATAAACTGGATCAGGAGTTACAATTAGAGGATTGACATAATTACCACCAACTTCATTAATATTAATATCTAAAGCACCGCCTGTTCCTGCAGGAGATTTACCAACATTTATTCTAAACCACTTAGCACCAACTCTTCCGACAGGTAATTCAATTCTATGAGCAGAATCTGCTTCACCAGAAGTACCAACTCTAACAGTAATTGTATTTGTAGTTACTGATCTAATTGGTATTGTTGTATTGTTATATACAGGATCTGTTGAACGAGGATATGGATGAATAGTTGCATAATTATCTCTCTCACAAGTTAATTTTATACCACCAGTAGCAATACCAACTGTATTGGATGTATTTAATCCATGACCATTGATAGTTAATACTAAATCACCTGTTGTACCATCATAAGTTGCATTAGTAGGAGTCTTTGGTGATCCACCAGTCACAGTAACTGAATTATTATCAGCAGAAGAGAATGAATGTGCAAACCCAACACGAGGATATGCGTGATCAGTAGTATGAGCATCTTTAGCACAAGACATTACCAATGATCCAGTAGCAATACCAACTGTTTGATTTGATTTTTGGATACATCCATTTACAGTTTTACCTGCTACAAATGTATGATCAAACTTCTGATATGATGGATTTGGATTAACATTAACTTTAAATGTATTTACAGTCTTATTTGTAATTTCTAACCACTTACCACTAGCATAATCTGTAGGTCTTGGATATGAATGCTCTGTAGCATTACCATCCTTTGTACAAGTAAATGTAATACCATTATCATCAATTAGAATTTTATCACCAACATTAAATCCATGAGAATTTTTTGTAAGAGTTAGAACACCAGTATTCTTGTTATAAGCAGCATTTGTTGGTGTAATTGTAGAACATCCAACAAAACCGTGTGAAGCACTTTCTACTTGAATCCATCCAGTTGCAGGATCATAATCTGCATCACTGATATTACGAGTTACTATTGGTGATTTACCAACAAAAACACTAAATGAAGTATTAGATATTTTTGTAATCGCAAGATTACCAGTATTAAGATCTGAATTATTAACAGATGCAGGGTCTGTAGGACGAGGATAAGTATGTTCTGTTAAATGTTTGTCCCTATCACAAGTGAAAGTTATTGAATTATCAGTAATTCTAATAACGTCATTTGTACTCATTCCATGATTTGATGCAAATGACAAGACTAGAATACCTGTTCCTGCATTATAAGTTGCTCCATTTGGTGTCTTTTGATTACCATTCTCTGCTCCACTCTGAACACTAACTGCATTAGTATTTTCAGATCCAGCAACAAAGATATGTGCATAATTACCACCAGTAAAGGCAGCACCTACTGTAGCACTAACAAACTTATGCTTATTATCTGCAGCTTTAGCACTAACAACTGCACCTGTTCCACCTCCACCACCAGAACCAACATTAACAACAATTGCTTCTGAATTTACTTCTTCTACACCTAAGTTTTGTCCAGATGCTGGATCAGTAGTACGTGGATATAAATGTGTTCCTCTATGATTATCTCTAGAGCAAGTAAATCCTAAAGAATTATTTGCAATTTGAACAGTATTAAGTGCTCTTGAAAGACCACCTGTTGCTGATGCATGGAATGCGTGTACATATTCACCACCAGATATCACAGCACCTGCAGAAGCAGATACAAATGTATGCTTAGTTGTATTTGTTGATGGTATTGCTGTTAGAACCTGTAAGGTAATAGATGTATCAGTTACAGATTGAATCTTAATTGCAGTATTATGTACAGGATCACTTGATCTTGGATATGTCTTAGTAGTTGCATTATTATCAACATCACAAGTAAATCCAAGTGAATTGGCAACAAGTTTAATACTTGATCCTGCCTTCAAACTATGAGCACCAATTTCCAATTCCATCAAACCTGTTGTTGGATCATAATCAGCACCTGTTGGTGTAAAGACTGCTTTTTGTGAAGTTCCTACATTAACTGTAAATGTATTAGCAGTTTTATTTGAAATTGCTAACCACTTATTGCTAACTGGATCTGAAGACCTTGGATATGAATGTTCTGTAGCATTACCATCCATTGAACACTTAAATGTCAATGAATTATCTGCAAATTTAACGAAATTTCCATTACTAAATCCATGACCTGCAATGGTAACAGTCATTATACCAACACGAGCATCATATTGAGCACTATCCACTTTATGCTTAGTTGCTGCACTTAATGAATGACTACCCACAGTCAAACTTAATCTACCTGTAGAAGAAGTGTAATTTGATGCAGTTGGAGTTAATTGTGCTCCTGCATTAGGAGTAATAGAATTATTAGTAGAACTTACAAACTTATGATCATATTCAATATCACTAACACCAATAGCAACAGTGCCATAGTATCCACTACCAAAGGTTAAGTCGTTGAAGAATTCCCAAGCATTACCACCAGTCTTATAATTATGTGGTATTGTACAAATACCAGCATCAACCTCAAAGGTTCTTTCTGATATTATTCCAACTAAATGAAGTGGACGTTCATGATCTTGGAAGAATGTTGTAGTTACACCAGCGTGTGGAGCAGCACAAGTAAATTCTAGATCCCTCAATTTAAGCATAGAAGGAGTTTCTAAGGAGAATCCATGAACTCCAGTAGTTGTAACTGTAATAATTCCAGCTATATGGTCATATACTGCAGTTTGAATACCTATTCTAGAATTAGCAGGTACTTTAGCAAGAGCACCTATAGAAGTACCAATACCAACAAGTGAAGTCAGAGATCCTTCAGCATTGATCTTAGGTTTAACTTCAGCACCAATAAGAGGAGCATATCCTAAACCAGGTGTAGAACCAAGAGATACAATTAGACCACCTCTAGGTAATTGATTCTGATTAATATCAAAGTCAGATTTAATATAGTCTCCATTAACAGAAGATATACCTGTAAATACAACGCTTGAAATACCTGCAGTTGTGTCATTTTCAAATTCATAATTATTGCCTGTATTATTAACAGTTCTTGGTGTTTGGAATACTCCATTAATAAACAATACACCATTACCAATTCCAACTCCAGTACTAGTATTTCCTCCACCTACAGTTAAAGTATAGGTTCTACCAATACCCGTGAAATTATCTGATATATCATCAAATACCATATTAGTAGTATAATTACTTCTTAAGAAAGTTCTACCACTAAATTCTGCTCTTACGAAAGGTAAATTATCATCTGCTCTTCTTGATCTAGTATTTCCTTTAGGTGGATCTAAGAAATAAACTTTACTGTCAACAATATTAAATGATCCTCTATGAACTCTTACTGCAGCATTATCACTATGTGGGGTTGCTCCTACACCTAAAGATCCTCTCTGCACCCTTACAACAGGCAGTGTAGCAATTCCAAGAGCAACTGCTGTAGAATCGTTAATAAAACCATTTTGAACGCTTGTAAATCCAACCTGATCAACCTTCATAAATTCATTATCAATCTTCAACACGTCTCTAGGTTGTATTGAACTAATTCCACTTAATATAAATTGGGTAATTCCAACACCAATAGCACCATCTAAATTATGTTGAATCGATGTATATGTAATTGGTTGTTGTACTATTCCATCCAATCCAATAACAGTTTTTGCTAATTTTTTGGTTATATTCAACTTATGAGCATTTCCAGATCCCGTTCCAGTAAATGTTACTGGAAGTGCATCAGTAAGGGTCAGAAAACCAACTCTACTGAATAACTGGAATTGTCTCTCATTTATAACTTTAGGAAATACTTTGGTTGGTAAAATAGTAGTTACAACACCTGCACTATTTGTGGTAGATGCTATAGAAACTGCAGTAGCAGCTAATCCTATAATTGTTGATCCTGGTGTATATTCTAATTCTTCACCAGTATTATAAAAATGATTATCAATTGTGAATATACCAGTTGTAGTGCTAAGAATACCTGTATTAGTAGGATTAAATGTCTTAGTATAAATTGGAGTATTCTCGTGAGTTAGATCAAAGTCTGTTTTATTTGCTCTGTTTCCATTAAGTCCATCATATGCTGATAAGAATAATCTCTTTTCAACCTCACCAAATCTATAAACAGGTGGTGTATTGTCAAAATCATTAGTAGTATAAAGAACTTGATTGAATGATTGTACTTCAGTTAATGATGAAGAATATTCTGCATCAGGATAGAATTTAATGTTTATATTACTACCACTTATTTCTCCACCAAATGTACCAATACCTGTTGTTGATCCAGCAGAAACAAATGGATATTGAACAGTCAAAATATCATCAATATCTCTCATTCCAATTAATTGATGAATAGCAGAAGTTTCTCCACAAGAAACTCTAATAAGAGACTTAATACTACTATCCAAATCTTTATTTAAAGTTGAGAAAGTATATGCACCAGTACCAGATGAATAATCAGAATGAAGTCTAGCACTTCTTTCTGAACCAGGTACTTGACCAGCAACTGCAAATCTATGAGTTCCTATACCTGTAGTTGTAGTTCCTAATCCAACAACATTTGCACTAACAGTAAGAGTACGTTCTTGATCGTTTAAACATTGCAATTTAATTCTATTATCTTCAAATACTGCAGTAACTAAACCAACTTTGGTTGTAGTAGATGAATTTTGTCTAGTGTCAATAAATGTCTCAGCAATATAAGTATCAACACCATCAAAATCTACAACTACTTCACTATAATTTACATCTTTAGTGAAATCATTTTGTATAATAAGACTTGCGTGTAATGCATTAAAATCTGTTTTGGGATATTCGACAATAGTAGTTGTTGTAAACCCTACAGTTGTACTACCAACACCAACAATTGTGGATGATAACTCAACTTGTCCAATTTCATTTGTGGATGCAGCAGAAACCTGATCAGTTCTAAAGTCAGTCTTTAATATTTTAAGATCATGATCTTTATTAAATACTTCAGTTGGATAGAAATTTATCGATTTTGATCCAGAATTTATATCTACTTCTGCTGTAAAATCACCCAACTTCATTGTTGTGAAATCAGTTGATTTTTCAAGTAAATATGCATTATCTGTATCTGTTAAAATAACCAATTCAGAAACTTGAGTATCTAAAGTATCTGGATCTATTACCTGTACAATATAATGTGAGAACGTACTATCTAATACCTCTAATTCAGTAGTTGATGCTTGGAATCCTTTACTTGAGAATTTATCGCTTATATTGTCATGAATAAGAACTCTATTAGTCTTACATTTAGTAAAGTCTGTTAATTGCTTATTAGATACTTGTATAAATTTAGATTGCTTCCCTCTCCTATCAAAATCAATACCAAGATCAAAAACATTAATAGCATCAACTCGTTTAGGATCAGGAATAAGATCTACAGTTATATTAGTAATTGTTGTTGAACCATACGAAACTTCTGCTGTTGATTCTGATTCAATTATAGTATCTGCAAAATTCTTTAATCCTGCAGGATGAATTAATCTACCAACTGGGTCTACACTTTTCTCCCATTCAATTGGACTTTCAATAGTATAAGAAAGATTTTGGAAGTAATCATTATTAGGTATAACTTGATAATCTTCACTTAATTTTCCTATACCATCATTCCAACCAACATTTTGTCTACTTGAATAATTTACCTTAAATTTAGCTTCCTTATTAATAATTCCAACTACTTCTGCACTTATATTACTAATAATTCCCTTAATTCTATCACCTTTACTTAATATATGATTACCATCAACCTTAATATAATCATCTCTAACCTCAACAATTATTAAATCAGTATCAACATATTCAGTTTCACTATTAACTCTTATTTTTTCACTAAGTTCAAATTTACCTCTAACTTGAACAGGTTCTAAAATTGGATAATTCTTTTCATTAATTAATGATGCATATCCAGATTGGAAAGTCTTTGCAACACCTGGATTTGTAGTTAATCCTGCTACACTATATTTTAAAATTGCAGGATTGCTATTTGAATATTCAATAACATCAAAGAATTGGTAATTGTAATTTTCAGAATTGAATCCACTACCAATAACTGAAACTGAAGTTCCAATACCACCTTGACCTCCAGTTGTACCTACTCCAACTACAGTAGTTCCAGATTCACCTTCACGCTGAATACCTTCAACAAATATCCTATCTCCAGTAGCAAACGGTGCAGTGAAGTATCCATTAAGTGGTGTATCTAAGAAACAAGTAACTAATCCAGAACTACTAGTCTGCATAGAACGTATTCCAACACCATTAGAATTATTAATTGATATAATTTTATGAGTTTTAGAATCCAATCCTTGAATTGGAACAAATAATTCAACTTCAGCAACAGTCTGATTTGGAACTTTAGCAATTAAAGAAGAATTATCAACTACTATATTATCAATTGAATTAAAAAGTACTAAATCTGGTGGACTAATATACTCTTTTCCACCACTAACAATATTAACTGACTCTATAACATCAAGATTATCAATATTTACAGTAGGTGAAATAAATGCTTCTGGACTTAAAGTTCTATCTGAAGCATATTCATATCCAATATCAACAATACGAACATCATTAACGGTACCAATTGTAGTTGAAATCGCTACAAGATTTGCATTTCTACCTCTATCACTAGTAACTGATGTAAATCCAGGTAATACTTTATAATTAAATCCCTTTGATATAATTTTTAAATCTTTTATTGGTCCAACAACATTCTTTGATCTTGTTGAATATTCAATAGTATCACAATCTGTTGCACTATAATTTAAAAATTCAGGAATTCTTCTTGGTGAAATTTTAAAAGTATCATTAGTAATGTCAAATATTTTGTATTCTCCATTATAAGCACTATCAATAAATTTTATTTCCGAACCATTAGCGACTTCTTTATCAGATGTACTAATATATCCACCTTTTGTTAAAGAATAATATAATATATTAGGAGATTCGTTTGAGTAACTTATAGTTACAGCAGCACCTATTGGATCAGATGCATTAGTTCCAAGACCAACTACTCCATATTCAGTTACATTAAAATTATTTGTATCTTGAGCACTATTATATTCACTCTTAAATTCATCATCATAATAAACTTTAAAATCATATCCAGATAATGATGTATCAGAAACTCCAAATGTCAGTTTAGAATTTTTAACAACAGTTATTTGAGGGTTTATTAGAGCAATTGTTTGACCAGATCCTCCTGTAGACGCTGTTATTGGTAAAATTCTTGGTGGATCAACCATAACATCTGTATAAGTTTCTCCCAATTGGAAATATCTACTACTTACTTCATGGACAAAATATGATCCAGTACTTAATCCTGAAGCACTTCCTTCATAAAATACCTTATCACCAGTTTTAAAACCATGATTATTAATATCAATTCTATTTGTTTCTACATCAGCAGCGGCAAATTCAGTAGAATTAAAGAGTAATTTTTCATATTGAGAATTATATTTTACTGATATTGGAGAACTATTACCAAATCCAACAGATAAATTAGGTTTGACATTCATCTTAACAACATCATTAATTAATAATCCATGAGTTGTTGTATTTGCTGCAGCAACATTTGTTACTACTGTAGAAGTAATTCTATCAATATCACCTGTTACTTGTTCAAATTGTGAGGATATTGAATATAATCCAGAAGAAATACCTGATGAAGATCCACCACCATTAAAATATACACCTTCACTAGTACTACCTATAGATGATCTTTGAGTTACTAATCCGATATAATTTTGTCCTTTATTAATTACAAATACATCACTATACGCACTTGTTGCATTTGGTAAGTTAAAGGTTGTAGCATGCTCTCCACCTCTTGCAGTGAATGGAGTTGCACCAGCATTCATAGCAAATCTTACTGCTTGACCAGTAACAAATGGATGATTTGGTAGGTATATTGTTCTAGTTGGAATAGGAACTTGTGTTTTAGTTTCTCCTATAAAATAATCTCTTGTAATAGCACTACCTGATGTTCCTCCAACACCAACAGATTGAAGACTATTAAAATATACAATATCATTCGTTTTTGATTTAAATCTCTCAGTTTTTACTGGTATAGAGATTCTATTGTTTAGTACATCAATATTAGATCCAAATGTATGTGCAATTCCAGTATTATATCTTCTAATTCTTATAACTTTATTATCATCATATAAATTCAATACTTTAGCCGCTTCTGAACCAATTCTAATTGATCCACCAATAGAAACAGTATCTGGAATATCATTTACATAAATGTCTTCAATAACTCCAGCAGCATTATTATTAACTGCCATTGTTTTACCTAAACTTATAGTATCTGTTTTTACTCCAACCTTAAATGAATCTGTTAGATTAATAATATTTGTACTTAATCCAGATATTACAACATTATCTTGGTTATTTAATTCAATATATGGTAAATGAGTTGCTACTACTTCACGACTATCTTTCCATTCAAATACGGCATTTTCAAATCTATTCAATACTGTTTCAATTCTAGAAATACCAATACCAACAATTTCATCTACTTGTGCTTGGAAACCTACACCACCTGTTTCATTATCATCAAAATCAGTATAATCTCCAATCTTATAGTCAACACCACCATCTAAAACTTGCAAATTAACAATTTCACCTGGATTAATAGATTCAACAGTTGAAAATTGTCTTACCGTTTCATTTGATTCGATTATAAAATCATTTTCAGCAAATTCTTCACCAACTTTATATGGTTGAGTATTTCTTAATAAATTTGAAGAATTGAAATCAAAATCTTGACTTAATACTAAATTATCATTAATAACAGGGAACTTATACTTATCTCCAATAAAATATGGGAATTTTGATGTTAATTTGTTAGTAGACGTACTCGTTGTAACACCAGCAAAGTATGCATATATTCCATTTGGAAACTCTGGTGTCTTACAGAATCTACCATTATGATTATCCAATTGTCCACTATTATCATAAACATAATCTTCAACAAACTTACCAGCATTAAAACCAGATGGTCTATTTTCTACTTTAGAAGAATTTAAAGTATATCCAGTATCTAAGATTCTAATTGTAGAGTTAATATCATCTGGATCTTCATATCCAAAAGGACCGTAAATTGGATTTCCATCATATGCCCAACCAATAATTGGCGAATGATCTGAAACAGATACAAATTCTCCAGTATTTGTATCTTCTACAAAATCCTCTAAGAAATGTGATGCTAATTTTTGATCATATCCAATAATATTATATGAAAATTCATTTCCAGTTGCATCCAAATACGTATTATCTGTGTCACTATCCCCAATATTATTAAGAGTCAAATCTCTAACACGAGATTCTAAATATCCATTTCTACCTCTAGAATTTACATATACATTTGTATCTGCTGTACTATATCCAATTCCAGCATTAATTATAATAACATCAGTTAATTCGCCGTTGGTTATTACAGGTCTAAGAATAGCACCACTTCCACTTCCTTCTATTTCTAATTCTGGTACTGAATAATAATTCTCACCTTTGTTAGTTACACTAACAGTTCCAATTTTACCCTCAACAACTAAACATTTTACTGCACCATTTTTACCAGTTTTAATATTAACCTTGGGATTTTTCTGATGATTTAATATAGTTGATCCATAATTTGTTCCTTTTTCATATAGATATGATCCAGTAAATTTTCCTGTAACAATCGGAGTAAAATTAAATGTACCTGTTACCGTTGATCCATAAGAAACATCTACATTAACTTTAATATCTGGATATTTAAATGTCTGATATCCACTACCAATAGATTCTAAATTAACATACTTACCTCTATTATAATCATATGTTGATGTACCACCCACACCTGCATTTGCAAGTCTGAATGAATTATCATCAATTTTAATTACTTGATAAGAATTTGAGGTACTCAATCCAGAAATTAGTCCTGTTGATGAATATTCAATTACCTCACCACTATTAAATCCATGATTTTCAAAATTAATAGTATCAAAGGCCGTTGAAATTCCTGAAGGATTTACTTTTAGGGTTCTATGCTGATATCCAGAACCAGATTCAATAACATTTATACTTCTAAGTGTATTTTTAGTCTTAGTTCTAAATTTATGAATACCACTTGCTAAAGTGTCTGTTGATAATCCAACTGTATTAATTCCAGCATTTCCTACAAGAGCATCTGTAACCTTATTAAACAACCTTACAGTTCTAGTATTAACAACTCTTACATAATATGGTGCACCATTTGCAAGCGTTCCAGTTATTGTATTACTAACATCATAAGCATTACCTATTCCTATCGATGGATTTCCATTACTATTATAGTATATTACCTCACCATCTTCTAAATTATGGGATTCAGTAAATGTAATTGATTCGTCTACAATAGAAATACCACCATTAAAAAATACATCTCTACTATCAAAGTCAATTTCTCTAAATCTTGGTCCTAAAATGGGTTCAAGAAGACAACCAGAACCATTTCCACCTGTTAATGATATACTATTGACACTTTCAATATCAAAATCTTGAGGATCGACTAAAACTTCTTTAACACTACCACTTAAAATAGGATCTACTAATGCAGTTGTTCCTGCCCCTATACTGTCTTCAACAATAATTTTAGGTGGATTTATAACATCATACTCTTCACCAGCATTATAAACGTCAACAGAGGCAAGTGGACCATAATAAATTACATCATTAGATATAGGAGAATAAATTTGAACTCCATCTATTAATATACCAATATTATTTGTTGGTCTTTCAGTATCTTTAGTTTTATATAAGTTCTGTGATAATGGGAATTTTCTAAGTATCTTAGATGATCCCAATTTCTTATTGTGATGATCCTCTAAAGTAAATGTATGGGTTGTCAATGCAACTGTAGAAACTCCTACTTTAATATTTGTATCAGATCCACCAATTTCTGCTCTAGAATTATATAATCTTACTGAATGTATACCTGCTCCTGACACTTCAGGAAGAACATCAAGATAATATAATCCACCATTTTGAAGACCTAATAATGGTATTGTAGAAATACCAGAAGTATAAATTACTGCATCGCCTTGAATAAAATCAATATCATTATTAGTACCCGATTTCTCAAATGCAATTACACCATATTGATCAAATGCATTAGGTTCTTTAAGAGCAAAATCTGAATGGGTTTTATCAACTTCATTTATTGATAAAAATTCTTTTATAACATTCTTCTGTATATCATAATTTGGTAATGAGTTTGATGCTACATATCCCTCTGAAGATCCATCAGTATAAACATTTAATATATCAGATAATATAGAATTATCACCTTCAGTTAATTCAATTCCCGAACTTGTTGCTTTATTTACAACTCTTCTAATATCATAATACTGACCAGCAACAGGAGTCCAACCACTTAAACCATTAACACCAATTGAATTGCTATTTACATCAACATCAGTAATAACAAATAATCTTTCATTAGTTTGAGATCCTCTCTTTAGAACTGCAAAAGTATCATCCTTTTTTAAACTTGATCTATCAATTTTACTGTCTAAAACAAATCTACCATTATATTCCTTTACCAAATATCTAGAACTTGTATTATAAATCCAAGAATTAGCAAAAATTTCTTTATAAGACTTATTTGATTCTGGATTCCCAATCTTCTCACCAACATTCTTTACAAATATTTTTTCACCTTCTTTTATTAAATTAACATTAGATACTGGAACAAAATCAGAAATAACACCAGTTATTCTTAATTGAACCTTATTTGTAGGATTATCATTCTCAAATCCATACATTACTTCTTGAGATCTAATATCATCTGCAGTTGAAATAGCATTATTAATACCAGTACATCCGAAGAATTGATTTATACTCTTTGAAGTGTAACTAATAATATTATTACCACTTATAACTGTACCAGTAGTACCGAATCCTACTGTAGAATCTACTGTTATAGTTGAAAATCCTACTGGAGTTGATTCTAATACCTTAGTTTTACCAGGAATAGTAAATATACCCTCAATAAAATCCCTATCACTAAATCCAACAAATAATGAAATTTTATAATATGTCTTTCCTTTTCTGTTTAATATCTCTACTTCAGAAACTGACGCATTAGTACCAGTGTCAGTAGACTTGAATATAGTTTGACCAACTAATTTTAATGGGTCGTATATACTTACATTTTCAGCAACTACAACTTCCCTACGAATATACTCTGCAGAAGATGGTTTTATTAATCTTTCTTCTAAGTCTGTAACTTTTGGGTTAACACCATATAATACTTTAAATAATATTTTAATAGATTCTTCAATACCTTTTGATTGATAGAAGGATCTAGCAAATTTTACAAAATTACCTACATCAATATCAGAATGGAATTTATTATCTTCCAGTCCAGGTAGGAATGTTCTTTTAGTCTTCTTATAAAATTCTTGTAAAAATAATACACTAAGGTTAGTAACTTCTGCCTTATCACTATGTGATGTTGCAGATGTATCTTCAAATACTAACTTTTGATTATTAACTTCTATTAAAGATGATGTAACACCTACATTATATCCTGTTACACCACTAAATCCACGAACACAACCAGTAAATGAATTGGTTGTAATGCCAGTATATGTAATAATTTCATCGCCAATCTTTAAAAGACCATATTCAGAAGGAAAACCTTTTGTAGATGATACACCAATACCAGTTTCTGAAGATGTTATATCTGCAGTTAATATTGTAGAACCAGTAATAACTTCTGGTACTAGATTATCAACTTTAAGATAACGATCTAAATTGGCGGTTAAATCAATAGGACCACCTTGATACTCTTGTGAAATGTAATATTGCTTTAAAAACTCAGCAGCTTTAGGAAAATCAGATACCACAAACTCAGGTAACTGATTCTCAATAATTCTGTTGACTTCTATTCTTTTTTCAATTTGCGACATATTTTATATCCTCTCTAGCACTCCATTTGAGTAACTTGATGTGTAGTAATCTCTTGCAAATACAACGCCTGATACATCTTCTCCAGAAGCAATTACGTCTCTTACCATATTTATCGTAGTATTTGAAACGTCAAATGAAAGATATAAATCTTTAAATCCGATAATATCATTTGATTCTGGGAATGCCTGAATCTCAACAATATTATTTGCTACTACTGTTGATGTAATATTAATTGTATTTAATATTATTTCACCTTTTTTATAGTCAACAGTTCCAACTTCCTTTTGAATAACATTCTGTTCATTTCTCTCATTAGTACTTACAACACTTAATGTGCCCATATTAGTACCGTCTAATGATCCATCTGCTTTTTTATTTGGAACATCTGTAATGTAAACTGTTTTACTTGATCCAGAAATAGTAAATCCAGTACTCTTAATGTTAAATCCTTCAGGATTGATATGAAAACGATTACCAAAACATAATTCATATTGTGCGAATGTATCTAAAGATGCCTTTAAATCTCTTCTAATAATTACCTTTGTGATGTTAGAAGTAATACCTTCGTGAACTCTATCAATTAATTGGTTGATTTTACTATACTTGAACCTACCACCAAACTTATTCATCTCCACATTATTTGAATATTTTATCAAACTATCAGTTATAAGTGATTTCAAATTCAATTGATCAGCAACTTTTGAAGAATCATAATAAACTGTAGAATGAAGTTCCACATATATGACTTTAAGATCAATTATTTCAGAATTAATACCAGCGATAGCGTAATTCTTTAATTTATTTTTAATCTGTTGTTTATCAAAATCAGAAACATATGTTCCATTTTTTGGTTTAATACTGATCTGAACTTTACCAAATTGAGGTGGATCCAACTCTTCTCCACCTATAACAGCAACAGATTCTGTTTTAGGGTAAATTGTACCTATAATTGCTTCATAATCCCTTGATGTAACCGCCCTGTATTGTGCTGAGTAAAGTCTAGGTGCAAAATACTTAATAGAAGACACACTCTCTGCTTCACCACCATTAGAAGCGGAATTAACGGTAGTTAATACTACACTGTCATTTGGAGTAATTAGAACTCCATTATGATCCATAAATGTTCCTTGGAAAGAGAAATTAGCAGGACCATTTCCACCTTGACCATCAGTTATAATATATGAAACTCTAATTATATCACCATCTGTTAATTGTTTTCCAAATAATCCATCACCAAATAATAGTTCATATTTCTCATCTTGAACTTCTTGGAGTAAAAATATCTCAGAATTCTTATTTAAAGACAAAATATTGTCAACAGCATTATATGTTCTACCAACTTCACCTGGTGCACCAATTTTAACTCTAATTGTAGTGGTATCAATGTTAGGATTATCTAAAATAAACCTTTGTTGAGTTGTTTGTGGTGAACTAACACCAAATCTTGAACTTAAAAATGTACCTTCATACACATCTATCTCATCAAATACATACTTTCCACTAGCATCTTTACGTATTGATGTAATTTCTTCAGGAAGAGAGAACCTATAAGTTGTATTATTTGTTGTACCAACACAAACTAATCCTGGTCTGAGTCTTATATAAGGAATATTAGTAGGATCTGCAAGTTCAACGGGTTCAATTTTGATTCTAGCGACTGCTGCAGTCTTAGAACGGGGTACATAACCTATATTTCGTGCCAAAGAGACCACATTTTCCCTTACAGTCGCTGAATCTAAGAAAGATTCATTAACAACTAGGTTCGCATTAAAGGCATTAATGTACGTATTGTACGCTAATGTGTCAATTAAGACCGAAAAGTTAGAACCTTCAAAGTCAAAATCAGTAAAATTTGAGTTTGATCGAAGATGATCCTTAATTTGAACTTTTATTTGATCAAAATCTAAGTTTGTAAACTGTGTAAAGGGCATATTACCTAGTGGGTTCTACTAAGAATGAAAATGATTGTGTAGGAACGTCTAATCCAACGATATCAAAGAATATTACAATCTCTATAGCGTTTAAATCAGGTTTACCATTCACTTCTAGACTAATATTATTCACTCTTGGTTCATAATTATTAATACTAGTCCTAATTTGGTCAGTAAGAACAGTAACTGTTGAGTTTGTAAAATTTTCAAATAGACTATCACGTACATCAGTACCAAAAAGGGAGTCAAAATACTTCTCAGTTGGTATTGTTTCGACAATATTACGCACAGAACGTGTAATTGCCCTTTCATTCAATAGAATTGGAAGGTCATTTGTGACTGGATGAGGTAAAAATGACAAACTTATGTCCTTAAAACCTCTTGATGTGCGTTTAATCGCCATATTATATACATTTTTATATGTTTATTTATAGGGTTTCTTAACAATTTTATTTTTGGCATTAAAAAAGCACCCCGAAGGGTGCAAATTCGTTATCTACCCTGCCCTCTATACCTTTTACGAGCCGAGTTACGAGGGGTTGACGCATACTTTGTATGTTTTCCCCTTCCTTGACGAGTCTTTTTCGGGCGTGACTCAACATAAGTACCGCCACCAATTCCTGTCTTGACTTTAACTGCCATTTAATCCTCCATAATTTCGTAAGTAATCTCATCAGGGTGTGGAGTACCTGTTTGATAGTACTCCACTGCTAAGTCCTCCATCATACTGAAATACTCAACTTGCCCTAAGTCTTCAAATATAACCTTACCATTCTGTAATATGTTATATCTGCTAGCCATTCTATATGATCCTTGTTTTCTCGTGACCAACTCTGACCCGTGGATCGCACCAAATTTCAAAGCCTGCTTCTTTAGCATCTAAGCAGAAAGAAACATCTTCTCCACACATATCCTGAACCTCACCCGATTCAAATACCTGCATCTTTGGAGCAAACCAAGGATAAGGTAGACCTTCGTGTTCAAATACACCGTTCTTGATTAATAACCAACCAAACCCAGTATAGTCAACAGTGAAAGGCTTCTTACGCTTACTGATACTATCAATGGTTTCGTGATTCATTACACCACCATTTGTTCTGAAGTCATCTTCTTCTAACCAATGTGCAACTGAAGTTGTCTTACCATCTTCTGTACAATACCATCCACCAGCAATATCCTTATCCATTAGAACCAACTGATAAAATTTCTCAGTATTGAATACGATATCAGAATCAATCCATAGTTGCCAATCATACTTTAGATTGCCATCCCAAGGTTTCTGATCTGGTCCACGCAAGACATTAGCACCTAGACACTTGCATCTTGCGAAGTTGACCATTGACGAATAATCTTGACTAATCTGGATGGCAGCTCCATTTTGGACAAGATCAAAGCATAACTGTACAAAACTTTTTAAAAACTGATACGAAACACCACGACCTGGTAAACAGAATACAACTGTTTTACCCTTTACCATCTTTCTTGCTTCTTCAAAATCCCATTCTGGTTCTTTTTTGGGTTTTGCAGCAATAGGTGATTTCGCTTTAACTGTAAATCCTTTTGCCATAATATGTTGTAATTACCTTCATATCATACATCAATATAGTTATATTGTCAATATGATGCTTCGATATATTGTTCGTTAGGGATATCCGTAATCTTTGAATATGTTATCTCTTCTTTATAGTATGAGTGATATAATCTTCCCCATATAACATCAAACTCCTCTTCATTCAAATCCTTAAACAAACAACGATCATTTAAGTAAATGTGAAAAGTACTCATTCTACCTCTTTAATAAAAATATCATCAGAATCTTGTACCCAGTTTAATTCCATACCTTCATACCATCCCATATCGTTTAATAACCATTCAGGTATTGTTATCTTATATTCGTCTGTTACTGGATCAATCTCTATGGGGCAGATATTTTGCTCGGAATTTTTTCGCATATCAAAAGATTTCCTTTTTGCATTATATAGCACTTGCGAATCTTTCGCAACTATGATCCTGTGAGCGTTTTTTAACTAGCGAAAAAAAATCTGTACCCCTATTGTAAATCTTTCTTGTTTTATATTGAGAGGTCGATCTGGGTCGTTTATAGCTTAATGGTACCTTACGTTTTTAACGCCCCATCGGGGGGATCGCCGCACCCCCCAAACACTGCCAAAACACGAACCCATTGGGACACTGTGTTAAGTGGCATACGTCTACTCTTTTGAGACGTATGCCTGACGAACGACTACCAGTTGGCACACCACATAATGCCATTGTCCTCGTCAAAGTCGAAGTCAAATCTAAGTGCAGAGTCCCACGTTCTGTCGTAGTCTATCGCTAACCAACTGGGCACATCGTGACCGACTTGGTCCATATAGTCGTCTACAAACTCCTCAACGCTGTCGAAGTGTCCATAAAAAGCATCACCGATATGTTCAACGTCGTCAACGCACCACATTTCAATGAAGGCATCTACAACGCATATAGACCAGTCTTCACACGCTTCAACGTATTTTTTGAAGTTGTATAACTCCTCAACACCGAAGCGAGTATCATCGACGTATGTTTCAATATCGTCTCTGATTGTGTCGCCGTCGATTAGCATTTCGACTACTTCTTCGATCTCTGACTCGTATTCGTCAGGGTCTTCGCCGTACTCGTCAACCAATTCAGTTAACCAAGTCGTATTTTCAATCCGTGAAATTGTCTCTTCGTTTTCCTTACCTAATTGGGTAATGCGATATGGAAGCATTTTGTGCTCTTCAAGTGTGAGGTGGTCACCGTTGAAGAATGATTTTAATCCGAGAGTTGTTTGAGTCATTGGGAGAAATGTTGTTTGACTTAAATTAATAATAGCATATAAGGGGTGTTTGTATCACCCCAAATATTAAGAAAATCAGTATTCTGATATTTCAGTTAAATATGCTTCAACCTCTGATAAGGTGAGATAACCTTTAACGTCCTGCCAACTGCTGGAAGGATCGTTAGGAGATGTTATTATGTCGCCGTCGTCGTCAGTTAATGCCATTTCAAAAAGTCCTTCGTCGCCGCCGTATGATTCATTATGGCAAGCAACCGATGCTCCATAACCATTGTCAAATTGAATTTTTTTAATTATTCCTACTCTGTTGTCCTGTGCACAAGTTGGAAGGGTAATTGTTTGGGTTTGCATTGGGAGAATTGCTTAACTTGTTTTAAATATACCATCGGATTCTGTAAACTGTCAACAAATTAATTCAAATATATTCATTTGCAGTTATTTTCCTATTTTGGCACATTATGGTTTAGACTGAAGGTAGACTCTATTTTAAAAATGAGAACATAAAAAAAGACAGGCATCTCTGCCTGTCCCTAATCCCTCCCAAGATTAGTGTTTGTCTGATATGTTCCAGGATCCTGTAGGGTGAGATTTAAACTCCCAGTTTTGCTCCTGGAGACTGCGTAATGCTGCCATGACTGCTGCGTCTTTGGTCGCTGCCTCATTCATTAGCACATTGCCGCCGAACATTGGTTTTAGGTTTTTGTCGTACATTTTGAGAAAAGAAGGGAAGTAGTTGGAATCTTCCCTTATTCCTTAATCATACATCAACCCGTGTCAATGTCTCATCTTTGAAACATTTGTTAACAAATGCTCCAACTGACTCAGCATCTTTTACGTTCTGTATGAAGTCTATTGGATCTCCTGCAACTTCATAAGTGTAGGTCTTACCTGTTTTTGTTGTAAGGTCAATATGCTTTGATAGTGATCCGTTAGATCTAATGCTGCTGATCCAAGAAGAATTTGAAATGTCCATTTTAAGGAAGTTGTGTGAACTGACCTAAGTATAAGGGTTATTTTATGACTTGCCTATGCCAGTTGTGCCAGTTCATAAAGTGGCACAGTCAAACCCTATTTCAATTTTTGGTATGTTAGACTGAAGATAGAACCTTTTTTTAAAAAAATGAAAACAAAAAAATACGTCTACTTTTGGTAGACGTATTTGAAAGAGGAATTATATTCCTCTTAATATGTTCATAAGTTGTTGTCTCTTTCCTTCTACATTGTAGAAATATAAGAAACCTTTGTTGCCACCTTGAGGAACTTCTTTAACCTGTCCTTCTCTTACAAGTTGCTTAAGTATCCAGCGATGCCCTCCTTTGTTGTGGTTATAATAGTCAAAGGTTGGGTGGGTTGCGTTGATGACCTCTGTTAGTGTCATTCCTTCGCTTTCTTTCTTAAGTGCTTTAAGAACTGTTCTGTCTGTTGGAAAGTTTTGCATTG
>Ga0208815_1000161_pt1 | contig 21348 bp, 28 predicted proteins | sample Virmet3438_5245_FD_185733 | JGI IMG/M metagenome (GOLD analysis project Ga0208815, IMG submission 185733) | Marine viral communities from the Southern Atlantic ocean transect to study dissolved organic matter and carbon cycling - metaG... | ecosystem: Environmental > Aquatic > Marine > Oceanic ... | reverse complement strand
TTGATAAAGCATTAACAGCATCTGAAGTTGCCCAACATTGGAATCATGAGAAGGAGAGACATGGATTATCATAAATAAGTTATAGTTAAGTATATTTGAGTATAATGGCAAGGACTTTGATTTTAGGAGCGGAAGCGGCTTGTCCTACAACTACTGGAGCTGCCACTAGTTTTAGTGAAGCATCAGCTGTTCGTGTAGTCAATACCGATTCTAGTGCTCATTTGGTAACTGTAGTAGAAACTAGAAGTGGAACTGTAAAGGGTTCTTTTACACTTCCAGCTAATGCAATAGAAGTAATTGAAAAACAATACAGTCATTGTGTTTTTGCCGCAAATGCTGGTGTAAAAGGTGCAAAAGTAGGATTAACCAATTAAAAAAATGAAACTTATCAGAGAAGAAATCGAAAATGTAGAGGTTATCGTTGAAGAACGCAACGGTAAAAAGAGCCTTTATATTGAAGGCGTTTTCCTTCAAGGTGATATTAAAAACCGTAATGGTAGAATGTATCCTGCACAAACTCTTGCAAAAGAAGTTTCAAGGTACAATGAAGCCTTTGTTGGCAAAGGTCGTGCTTTAGGAGAATTGGGACATCCCGATGGCCCTACTGTTAATCTTGACAGAGTTTCTCATAAGATTACTTCTTTAAGACAAGAAGGTGCTAATTTTGTTGGTCGTGCTAAAATTTTGAATACACCTATGGGTAGTATTGCTAAGAATCTCCTTGATGAAGGAGTTAAACTTGGCGTTTCTTCTCGTGGTGTTGGTTCAGTTAGTATGAACAATGAAGGTGTTAATGTTGTGGGTGAAGACTTTATGTTAGCAACCGCAGCTGATATAGTTGCAGATCCTTCAGCTCCAGATGCATTCGTGGATGGCATCATGGAAGGAAAGGATTGGATTTGGGACGGAGGAGTCCTAAGAGAAAAGTTCGCAGCAAAAACATATAAACAAATTAATACTCTTGCAAGTTCACGTGAGCTTCAAGAAAATAAATTAAAGTTATTTAAAGAGTTCTTAGGAAATCTTTAATTTATAACTTTTCTAAATAATAAAAGATTCCACAAGTATAAAGTCTTAAATTCGGAGAGCTAAAACAATGTCCGTTGGTAAAAATTTACAAGAAATGGAAGTAGGCACTGTGCAATCCAAAACTGCGGTTAATTCAAAAGCAGCAGCTGGAGATGCAGCCCTTCCTAAAGCAGGTCAAAATGCGTCTGGTGTAATAACACCTGGCAATTCTGCTGAAGTGGAGGATCTCGGCGGACCTACTCCCGATAACTACAAGACCGATGACGATTCGGCTAAGTTAAACACACCTGGCAAAACACTTGCTAAAGTAAGCAACGTTGTTAATAAAGGTGCTAAGTCAGCAGTTAAATCTGGTGATGTTAAACCTGAATCTGTCGAACCAGATGAGTCTAAAGAGGTAGTTGCAGAGGAAGATCAAGTGGCAGAAGAACAAGTCACGGAAACACCTGAACTCGATATCGAGCAGGATATGTCTGCGTTATTCTCTGGAGAAGAACTTTCAGAAGAGTTCCAAAGCAAAGCAAGAACAATCTTTGAAGCCGCAATAAACTCAAAGGTTGCTGAAATTGCTGAGGGTCTTAAGAAAGAAAACGAAGAGAAGATTGGCGAGGAAATTGAATCCGTCAAGTCTGCTCTCGTAGAAAGAGTTGATTCTTATCTTGAGTACGTCGCTGATGAGTGGCTCAAGGAGAATTCAATTGCTGTTGAGCATGGATTAAAGTCTGAGATGACTGAATCCTTCCTTGGTGGCATGAAAAAGCTTTTTGAAGAACATTATGTATCCATCCCTGAAGAAAAATATGATGTCGTCGAGAATATGGTCAACAAGCTTGATGAAATGGAGACCAAACTCAATGAGCAAATTGAGAAGAATGTAAACCTAAACAAGAGACTCTCTGAGTCTACTGCAGATGGTATTATCTCTTCTGTGGCTGAAGGTCTTGCCTTAAGTCAGAAAGAAAAGCTCACGACACTTGCTGAGAGTGTTGAGTTTGAAAGTGAAGAATCATATCGTGAAAAACTGGAGACTCTAAAGGAGTCATACTTTGGTCAGAGTGTTCAGAAAGAGACCTCAGAAGAAGTGTTAAGTGAAGAAGCACAAGCCCAGAATTATACTGGTGCAATGGCTCAATACATGAATGCTTTGAATAAGGTCCAGAAGTGAATTTAATATTATAATCAAACGTAAACACCCATTTATAGGAAATAGCAAATGTTCGATTCAGAACAGTTGCAGGAAAAGTGGAAGCCCCTTCTAGAGCATGAAGGTCTTGAGAATATCAAGGATCCTCATAGAAGAGCGACAACCGCTGTACTGCTAGAAAACCAAGAGCGCTTTATGCGTGAAGAGAGAGAATTTCTATACGAAGGTTCTCCAAGTAACTTGAACGAAATCACTAACGCAGGTAATGCTGCTGGTGCTGGTGGCGGATTCGGTGCTGGTGCAACAGCTGCTGGTCCTACTGCAGGTTTCGATCCAGTTCTAATAAGTTTAATTCGTCGTTCAATGCCTAATCTTTTGGCATACGACATTTGTGGCGTACAACCAATGAACGGACCAACAGGTCTGATCTTTGCGATGCGTTCACGCTACACAAATCAGAGTGGAACAGAGACGTTCTACGATGAAGTAGATTCAGCATTCTCTGGACAGGATGTTGGACAAGACCTAACTGGTGGAATTACAGACCGTAATGCTGGTTTTGGTACTACTGGTCCTCAGCAGGGAACTAACCCATCTGTACTCGGATCTGGAGACGTTGCTCAGGCATTGTACTCTGTTGGTCAGGGTATGAATACTGGTGATGCAGAAGCTCTTGACGGCACAGGCTCTAATGCCTTCCGTGAAATGGCATTCAGCATCGAGAAAGTAACAGTTACTGCTAAGTCTCGTGCGTTAAAGGCTGAGTATTCACTAGAACTTGCTCAAGACCTCAAAGCAATCCACGGATTGAACGCTGAGGCTGAGTTAGCGAATATTCTTTCTACAGAGATCCTCGCTGAAATCAACAGAGAAGTTGTTCGTACTATCTACAAGGTTGCTGAGTCTGGTGCTCAAGCTAATACCGCAACCGCAGGTACATTCGACTTAGACGTTGACAGTAATGGTCGTTGGTCAGTTGAGAAGTTCAAAGGACTACTCTTCCAGATCGAAAGAGATGCTAACGCTGTTGCACAAAGAACTCGTCGTGGAAAGGGTAACATCATCGTTACTTCTGCTGACGTTGCTTCTGCATTAACAATGGCTGGTGTACTTGATTACACACCTGCACTTAATGCTAACTTGAACGTTGATGACACTGGTAACACATTTGCTGGTACAATCAATGGTAAGTATCGTGTATACATCGATCCTTATGCTGCTTCAGGTGGCGGTGAGGCTAATCACTTCTACGTAGTTGGATATAAGGGATCTTCTCCTTATGACGCTGGACTATTCTATTGTCCTTACGTGCCTCTACAAATGGTCCGTGCTGTGGGAGAGAACTCCTTCCAGCCTAAGATCGGCTTCAAGACCAGATATGGTATGGTTGCCAACCCATTTGCTGAAGGAACAACTCAGGGATTAGGAGCTCTTACAAAGAACGCTAACCGTTACTACAGAAGAGTTAAGGTTACTAACCTAATGTAAAAAGAAAGGATATAATTCCTTTTAAATCAGAAAGACCTCCTTTTGGGGGTCTTTTTTTGTCTATTTGAACAGTTTTGAACAGTTTTGAACAAACTTGAACAACTGGTTCGAATCCCATTTAAGATTCTGGGTTGACAAAGAAATACATACTTGTTATAATACTGTCATACCTTAATTAACAATTGATGACGATTAAATTATTGAGTCTTGAAGAGTCAAGACTATTTGAAGAAAAATACCTATCCACACATGCAAAGAAAAGAAAGTATGATTGGGATAATATGATTGTTGACCAAGGATTTCCGATCTCAAAAACTGAAATGCCTTCCGTAAACTATAATGGCCCAACTCTTCCAGACTATCTTTATAGACAAGGATGGAGAATTAGTTGCCGAAAAACTGACAATCCAGATTATCCACTTTATGTAAAGAGAATAGCGTAATTCATAAGACCTCCTTCGGGAGGTCTTTTTTTGTCTAAATATTTGTGAAGAAATATTACGAAAGATGTTTGATTATTTTGAGACTTTTAAAATGGTTTTAATGATACTTAGTGGTGTTGGTATATTCATTACTTTTTGGATGACTATGATGTATTATATGATTGAGGAGTGATAAATAAAAGAAAATATGTATAATGGCTATTAATCCATCTTTACAACAGGTATCAAATAGAAATTTTTTATCTCCTGTTGGTTTTAAATTGAAGATCAATAAATGCCCAAAGGTAGATTTTTTATCAACCAGAGCTAATTTGCCAGGCATAACACTAGGTACTGCAGTACAATCAAATCCATATAAAGATTTGGAGTTACCAGGCGATAAATTAGTTTACGATGAATTTCGTATTAGTTTTATTGTTGATGAAGAGATGGCTAATTATAAGGAAATATATAAATGGATGATTGGTTTGGGATATCCTAATAGTCAAAAAGACTTTACTGATATGAAGAAAGAAGATATATTTTATCCTGGCATTGCAGAAAAAGATAATCCATATGCAGAATATTCTGATGGTACGTTACAAATATTAAATAGTAACCTAAGACCACAATCTTATGTTAAACTAGAAGGGTTGTTCCCTGTTAGTTTATCTGCCTTAGATTTTGACGCAACTAATACAGATATAAATTACTTTACAGCACAGGTACTATTTAAGTATCAAATTTTCCAACTATTAGATAAAGACTTCAAAGAAGTATGAACCTTGAGACAATTCAATCAATGTGGGAGAAAGATTCCCAGATTGATCCTGATGAATTGCATACCGCTTCATTGGTGGTGCCTTCATTACATGCAAAATATTATCAACTCTTTAATGATTTGAGACTTCTCCGAGCAAAAGCTAAGAAGATATATCAATCAGTTCTGCAAGAAAGATATTTATACTATTCTGGTAAAGCAGAACCAGAAGTATATGAAAAAGAACCATTTCATTATAAAGTAAGGGAGAAAGATGCAATACAAAGATATCTTGATGCAGATAAAAGACTAACAGATGCTGAACTTAAAGTTGAGTACTATGATACTATGATAGATTATCTTGAGAATATTATAAAAACTGTTCAGAACAGAACATTTCAAATTAAGAATGCTATTGAATGGCAAAAATTCATTCGTGGATACGACTAAATACTTGGGATTGATATAATATGAATGGCACATTTGACTATATCAAAAAAGAATGAAGTCTATTTAAAAATTGATTCAGAAGAACCTCATGTGTATTATGAGTTATCGGATGCATTTACATTCGAGGTTCCTGGCGCAAAATTCATGCCTCAGTATCGTAGTAAATATTGGGATGGAAAAATTCGTTTGTTTAATCAATCGAATGGAGAAATCTATGTTGGACTGTTAGATAAAGTTATATCATTTTGCAAAAGATCTGATTATGAATATGAATTTTTAGATAGTGAATTTTATGGTACACCTTTTGAGGAGAATGCATTTATATCTCCAGAAGGTGTTAAAGATTATATGAATGCAATTACCAAATATAAACCTAGGCCATATCAGATATCTGGTGTGCATGATGCATTAAAATATAATCGCAAACTTTTAATATCTCCTACAGCCTCTGGAAAATCTTTAATGATATATTCCATTGTAAGGTATATGGTGGATAAAAAGGAAGATGTGTTATTAGTTGTTCCTACGACTTCTCTCGTAGAACAAATGTATAAAGATTTTATAGATTATGGATGGGATTCTAAAAAATATTGTCATAAGATATATGCTGGTAAAGATAAAGATATAATAATGCCAGTAACTATTACTACTTGGCAATCCATTTATAAATTAGATAAGAAATTTTTTAGAAGATTTGGTTGTGTAATAGGTGATGAAGCTCATTTGTTTAAATCTAAATCACTTGTTAGTATTATGACAAAGATGCATGATGCAAAATATAGATTTGGATTTACTGGAACATTAGATGGTACACAAACTCATAAGTGGGTCTTAGAAGGATTATTTGGCCCTGCATATAAAATAATTCGTACAGATGAATTAATGGAAAAAGGTCATCTTGCAAAGTTAGATATTAAAATTCTTTTATTAAAACATGATTCACAAAAATTTGATACGTATGAAGATGAAGTACAATTTATTATTCAAAATGAAAAACGTAATAATTTTATTAAAAATCTTACTTTAGATTTAAAAGGCAATACGTTATTATTATACAGCAGAGTAGAAACCCACGGAGAGATACTTTTCAATTTAATAAATAATTCTGTAAAGGAACGTAAAGTTTTCTTTGTTCATGGTGGTGTAGCTGCAGATGAACGAGAAGAAATACGAGAAATTACTGAAAGAGAATCAAACGCTATTGTAGTTGCATCTTATGGAACTTTCTCCACAGGCATTAATATTAAAAACTTACATAACGTCATTTTTGCTTCTCCTTCCAAGTCTAGAATTAGGAATCTACAGTCAATCGGTAGAGTCTTAAGAAAAGGAAACACAAAGACTAAAGCTACTCTTTACGATATTGCTGATGACACTACTTCTGGAACAAGAAAAAATTATACTCTTAATCATCTTATAGAACGAGTTAAAATATATAACGAAGAAAATTTTAATTATGAAATAGTTCCTATTAACATGAGGCTAAAATGATCAAATATGCAATACTAAAATTAATTACTGGTGAAGAAATATTTGCACAGATAGAAGAATTTGAAGAAGATCCTGAAGAACTAATTCTTATGGATCCTTGTATTATTAGAGAAGTACCAAATAATAGAAAAGGTCCATTTGCATTATACAAAATAGATCCTTGGTTAGAACTTAGTAAGGAACATATTTTTTGTATAAAAATGAAACATATTATCTATTGGTCAAGAACTAGTGATAAAGAAAAAATATCTACTTATAAGAGATGGCTAAAAACTATAAATAAGAAGAATGAAACTAACGCTGGCCGAGTAGGTATTTCTACATCTCTAGGATTAATTTGTACTGTTACCCAAACTAGAGAATCTCTAGAGAATTTATTTAAAAGTTCTTAAAGCTATCCCTCGAACTCTGACAGAGTTATTGTACTGATATTCTTACCGCTTGTCAAGCGCATGAAGAAATGTTATAATATGGACATGGTTATGAAATAACTCTTATGTATTCTGTAATGGCAAAAAGACGACGATCTGAACACTATGTTAATAACAAGGAGTTCCTTGCAGCTATAGTTGCATATAAACTTTCTATTTTAGAAGCAGAGAAATTAGATCAACCAAAACCACGTATTACAAATTACTTGGGTTCTTGTTTTTTAAAGATAGCAACACACCTATCTTACAAACCAAACTTTGTTAACTACATGTTCAAGGATGACATGATCTGTGATGGAATCGAAAATTGCGTTCAATACATTAATAATTTTAATCCTGAGAAATCCTCGAATCCTTTTGCTTACTTTACACAGATTATACATTATGCGTTTCTCAGAAGAATACAAAAAGAAAAGAAACAATTAGAAATTAAAACTAAGATAATTGAAAAATCTGGATATAGTGAAGTCTTTACTGATGATGGTATGATGGCTGGATCGGAAAGTGACTATAATACAATTAAAGATAATATCAACTATCGCTATAATACTTGATGAGAATAGCTATAATAACAGACCAACATTTCGGAGCACGGAAGGGGTCGAAACATTTTCATGAGTATTTTAAACAATTTTATGATGAGATTTTCTTTCCTACAATAGAAAAAGAGGGTATTACTACCATAGTTGATATGGGTGATACTTTTGATAATAGAAGAGGTATAGATTTCTGGGCTTTAGATTGGGCAAAGAAACACTATTTTGATCGTCTTAGAGATATGGGCATTATTGTTCATACTATAGTAGGAAATCATACTGCATATTATAAGAATACAAATGAAGTTAATGCTTTATCTTTATTACTAGGAGAGTATAGTAATATTATTTGTTATGATAAAGCCACTGAAATTAAACTTGATAAATTAAATACGTTATTAATACCTTGGATTAATGCAGAGAATGAAGATGAAACACATGATGTAATACAGAAAAGTAAATGTAAGGTTGCAATGGGCCATTTAGAACTTAATGGCTTTAATGCCAATAAGTTTGTTGTTATGGATCATGGTGCTGAAAGAGATGTATATGATAAATTCGATCATGTATTTTCTGGTCATTATCATACTAGAAGTCATCAAGATAATATAAGATATCTTGGCAATCCTTATGAAATATATTGGAGTGATGTAGATGACACTCGTGGGTTTAATTTATTTGATACTGATACATGTGAATTAACTCAAATAGATAATCCATTTAAAATGTTTCATTATGTTCATTATGAAGATACTCCACATCAACTTATTGATGTTACAAAATACAAGGATAAGATTGTAAAAATAATTATTAGAAAGAAAACAGATTCAAAGGCGTTTGAGAAGTTTCTTGATAAGTTTTATAGAGTAAACGTACATGAATTAAAGATTGTAGAAAATTTTATTTTTAATGGTTATTATGATACTGAAGAATATGAGTCAGAAGAAAATGAAGACACTATTAGTATATTAAATAGATATATTGATGACTCTGAATTGTCACTTGATAAAACTATTATAAAAGAGTTAATCAAAGAAGTTTATATGGAGGCCTGCGAGGTTGAGTAATGTACATTCTTTCCGTAAAAGGTAGAGAAGATAATGGCGCTTATGCTGTAGAGAATGAAGATGGAGAAAAAGTTCTGTTTTTATTTGAAGAGGAGGATGATGCTCTTAGATATGCTATGATGATGTCTATGTCTGAAGAAGAGTATCCTCAATTACATGTTATACATGTAGAAGATAATGTTGCCATAGACGCTTGTGAATCGTATGATTACCCATATGTAGTAATTTCTGGTAATGATTTGTTGATCCCTAAAAATTATGATAAGATTTAAAAAAATTAGATGGAAGAATCTCCTGAGTACAGGAAACCAATGGACTGAAATTGATTTTGAAAAAAGTAATAATACTCTTATTATAGGTGGTAATGGTGCTGGAAAATCAACAGTTCTTGATGCATTGACCTTTTCATTATTTAATAAACCATTTCGTAAAATTACTAAAGGCCAATTAGTTAATACTGTTAATGAGAAGGGTTCTCTTGTTGAAATAGAATTTGATGTAGGTACTAGAGAATATAAATTTGTAAGAGGAATTAAACCAAATACCTTCGAGATATGGGTGGATGGTGTAATGTTGAATCAGAATGCAGCTGCTGCAGATCAACAGAAGTATCTTGAAAATAATATTCTTAAATTAAATTATAAATCTTTTACACAAATAGTTGTTTTAGGGTCTAGTTCTTTTGTTCCTTTTATGCAATTGAGTAATACTCATCGTAGAGAAGTGATTGAAGATTTACTTGATATTAAAATCTTCTCGGCTATGAATAGTGTAGTTAAAGATAAGATTCGTAAGTCTAGAGAGTCTATAAAGGTATTGGAATTAAAGAAAGAAAGTCTCTCTGATAAGGTAGAAATGCAGAAGTCTTTTATAGGAAAATTAGAGAGTAAAGGTAGAGATGATATACAAACTAATAGAGATAAAATTAAACTTTTGGGTATCGAGGTTAATACTCATATTGAACATAATGAATTAAAAGAAGTTGCTGTTGCTGAGTTGATGGAGGAACAATCTACAGTAATTGGAGCTGGTGATAAGTTAGTAAAACTTAACAACTTAAAGGGTAAAATTACTCAAAAAGTATCGACAATTACTAAAGAACATAAGTTTTTCACAGGTAATACAGTATGTCCTACTTGTACTCAATCTATAGAAGAATCGTTTAGGTTAAATAAAATTGCTGACGTTCAAAATAAGTCAAAGGATCTCAGAGAAGGCTTGAAAGAGCTGGAGGAGACTATAAAGTTAGAAGAGGATCGAGAACGTCAGTTCACCCAATTATCTAAGGAGATTACTAAACTTACACATGGCATTTCTCAAAACAATACAAGGATTTCTGGCCTTCAACGACAAATCGGAGATTTGGAATCAGAAATTCAGAGACTTACCGACCAACTTGCGAATAGAAATACTGAACATGAGAAATTAGCCAAGTTAAGTGAACAGTTAAATACTACCTTTGAATCATTAGGCGAAGAGAAAGATGATATTCAATATAAGGATTATGTTTATAATCTTTTGAGGGATGGTGGTGTTAAAAGAAAGATCATCAAGAAGTATCTACCTTTAATTAATAAACAGGTTAATAGATATCTTCAGATGATGGATTTCTATATTAATTTTACTCTTGATGAAGAGTTTAATGAAAAGGTACAGTCACCTATTCATGAAGATTTTTGTTATGCCTCATTTTCTGAAGGAGAAAAGATGAGAATTGACCTTGCACTTCTTTTCACATGGAGAGAAGTTGCTGCATATAAAAATTCCACTAATACAAATCTATTAATTATGGATGAAGTATTTGACAGTTCTCTTGATGGATCTGGAACTGATGAGTTCCTTAAGATTATTAGGTTTGTTGTTAAGAATGCTAATATCTTTGTTATCTCTCATAAAGAATCTCTTCTTGAAAAATTTGAAAGTGTAATACAGTTTGAAAAAATTAAAGGATTTAGTAGGATAGTATCATGAAGGTATTAGTTACTGGACATAATGGTTTTATTGGTAGTCATGTTTATTCTCATTTAATCGAACTGGGTTTTGATGTTACTGGTATTGATTTTCCAATTGATATAGGTAACTTTGCAGAGTATAGTGATTTGTATAATCCGAAGTTTGATGTGGTTATTCATCTTGCTGCATTTGCAGCACTTAGAGATAGTATTCAGAATCCAGATAAGTTCTGGGAAAATAATGTAGTAAAGTCTCAACCTGTATTTGATTATTGTAAAGAGAATAATGTCAGACTTTTATATGCTAGTTCTGCTGGAGTGTATGGTTGGTGGATGAATCCTTATGCGATTACTAAAAAGGTAAATGAAATACAGGCACCACCTGATAGTGTAGGTATGAGGTTTTTTAACGTCTGGGCAGAGAATGATAGTAGATCTGATATGTTGTATAGAATGCTTCAGGAAAACACTGCCACGTACCTTACAAGACACAGGAGAGACTGGATACATGTAAATGATGTAGTAAGTGCTATTTGTTGTCTTATACCCAGTAATCATACTGGACCTATTGATATTGGTACTGGTCAGACTACATCTGTTTTAGAGTTGGGTAGGGCTATGGGAAGAGGTAATTTGCCTATTAATGAAGATACGCCTGGGGAGCCAGACAGTTTGTGTGCTGACACAAGAGAACTTTACAAATTGGGATGGTGTCCTACAATAAATATTATGGATGTTGTACAGAACAATGCAAGTTCCGAATTGGCGCCACCACAGTAAGAAGGAGGCCAAAAGAAAGTTAAAACCACAGGCATTACGGTCTGCAAGAGAAAGACGCAGACAGTTATTAAAGTGTCTACGAACCTCCCACAAAGGGAGGTTTTCTAGTATTATGGCCATATAACGAAAGAACTCAATGACTGTCAAACTTGAGATTAAAGATCAACTTGCTAAACTCTTGGCTACAGAGGATTTAATTGTAGAACATAAAAATGTATCTACAGCATCCTTTGATGTTGACAAACGTGTTCTAGTCCTTCCTACATGGGATAGGGCATCGAATAATGTTTATGACCTATTGGTAGGTCATGAGGTTGGCCATGCATTGTATACACCAAATGAGGATCTAAGTAAATTTAAAGCACCTCAAACATATATCAATGTAACTGAGGATGCACGTATAGAGAAATTAATTAAACGTAAGTTTCCTGGCTTAGCTAAGTCTTTCTATCGTGGTTATTGGGAACTCAATGAAAAAGATTTCTTTGGTGTTGAAGATGAAGGTATTGAGAATTTGGCATTTATCGATAGAATAAACTTATACTTTAAAGGAAATGTTGATATACAATTTACTGATGAAGAAAAGGTATTTGTTAAGAAGACTGGTAACACTGAAACTTTTGAGGAAGCATGTAATATAGCTGAAGAGATCTATGCATATAATAAAACTACATCTCAAAAAAATGCATCTATATCACAAGAAGAATCGGATGATGCAGATTCTGAATTACCTGATTATATAGATTCTGATTTAAATAATGGTGATAATGATAACATTGAGGATGGTGATGAATCTAAAGGTGAAGGTGATAATGGAACTGATGATGGTCGCCCTGATTTAGGTGAAGATACTACTGAGTATGAATCTGGTGGTAATAAGTTTGAGATGCCAGAAGAAGGTATAACTGATAGGAATCTTCAAGATAGATTGGAGGAACTTATTAGTGATAATGTTTCCGAGACTGTGTATTTGGAAATACCTGATGTTAATTTAGATAGTGTTATTGTTTCCACTGAAACTATTTGGGGATATTTTGATAAAAAAATTAATGATAGGATAGAATATTGTAAGGAAGCTAATTTTGAATTTCATGGTATGGATAAATCAGATGATGAATATAGAACTTTTAAAAAATCAGCACAGAAGGAAGTTAATTATCTTGTTAAAGAATTTGAATGTAAGAAAGCTGCTAGTTCTTATGCTCGTACTGCTACTGCTAGGACTGGAGTATTGGATACAAAAAATCTTCATACTTATAGATTTAATGAAGATATCTTTAAGAAGATTTCAGTAATACCTGAAGGTAAAAATCATGGATTGATCTTCATTCTTGATTGGTCTGGATCGATGTATAATGTTATAGAGGATACTGTAAAACAATTATTCAATTTAGTTTGGTTTTGTAGAAAAGTTAATATACCTTTTGAAGTATATGCTTTTACTAATGAATGGTATAGAAATTGTGATGATGATTCAATACCACAAATACCTTATGGAGAATCATTACATCAAGAAAGTATTGCAAATCAAATATCTGTTGAGAGTGCATTTAATTTGTTGAATATTTTATCTAGTAAAACTCGTGCTAAAGATTTTGATGATCATTGTAGAAAATTATTTCATCTTACATCAAGTCCTATGACATTTCCTAGATTATGTCTTTCTGGTACTCCATTAAATGAATCAATAATAGCTTTGCATAATATTATTCCTAAATTTAAAAAAGAACAGAGTGTTGAAAAATTAAATACCATTATTCTTACTGATGGAGAATCTCAATCAGTATCATATTTTACAGAGTATACTTCTCATAGTGGTGAAGTACGTATGGGCAGATCTGGTTTTGGTTATAGATGTGTTTTAAGAGATCGTAAACTTGGTAGAACATATAGATCTATTGATGGTTGGTCTGGTGTTACTAAATGTTTATTGACTAATATATCTGAAAAATTTCCTAGTGTTAATTTTATAGGAATTAGATTGATGGAAGGTAGTAGTGCTCGTAGATTTATTAATAATAACTGTGATTATAATTATGATATGGTTGAGAATATGATGAAAGTGTGGAAGAAACGTAGATCAATTTCTTTAGACAATACTGGATATAAAAAGTATTTTGGAATATCATCAAGCAGTCTTTCTAATCAAAGTGAGTTTGAAGTGTCAGAAGATGCAAGTAAAAGTCAGATAAAACGTGCTTTTGTAAAGTCTTGTGGGGCAAAGAAGCTAAATAAGAAAATACTTTCTGAATTCATAGAGTTAATTGTATGAGTAAGATTGATACACAGGGTATGAGTGGCCCTGCAACACAGGGATGTACGGATAATGTATATCCTAGAGATGAGAATGGTGAACCAATCTATCCACCTGCCAACTTTAAAGTATGGCCTATCTTTGACGATAAAGAACGGGCAGAGTTGAAAGAGATTATGTTAGAGGCATTGAGAGAATTTAACAATGAACAAACATAACTACAAGAATCCTTCTAAGACACAAGATCTTGGACATGTAGAGGCACAAGTCACTAAGGGTAAGAAGTATTATGATGAACAAGGGTGGGAGATCTCTCCACCTATAAGTGATAGAGAATGTATCTATCGGTGCTTAGAAAACTGTGAAGAATTAGCAGGACTTGATAGAAAACAAGTTAGGCGATTGATGGAAGACTTTGAGACTATGAAAACCGAATTCGTAAGAAACGAGGAGTATCCAGTATTATGAAATGGATTAAAGGCTATCAGGATAAACATTCAAATCCTGTATTCAAACATTGTAAGAATCCAGATAAGTGGGAAATAAAAGATAGTAGATTTATTATGTTTCGCTATGGGAAAGGTGGTTCAATTGATATTAAAATAAGGGAAAATAATAGTGATTTTAAACATGATATAAACATTACTGTCGATGATGATGGTAAACTAAAAGCAATTGTATCGGAGCAAATCAAATGAGATTAGGTGTTATGTGTTCTGGCAACGGAACCAACTTCGAGAACATAGTTACCAATCCTATATGTAATAAACATGAAGTTGTGTTGATGATACACAATACTAAACAATGTGGTGCTGTCAAACGAGCAGCGAAATGGGGAATCCCTCATGTGAGAATACCTCATAAAGACGAAGATAAAATGATAGAAATATTTAAAGCATGGAATGTAGACCTCATTATTCTTGCAGGATATATGAGAGTGATTAAAGATCCTGATGCATTTCCTGCTCCTATTATTAATATTCATCCTTCATTACTTCCTAAATATAAAGGATTACATGCAATTGAACAGGCATTTAATAGTGATGATGATGTTACTGGATGTACGGTTCATTATGTAAATGAAGAATTGGATGGAGGAGAAATAATTCTCCAATCTGAAGTCCCTATTCTTCCAACTGACGATCTTAAATCTTTAACTAAAGCCATTCAGCGCCGTGAATATCACATTTTACCAAGAGCAATTGAATATGTTAAGCACAAGATACAGGTTAAAATTAACTGACATATGCTGTCGTATGATTACGACTGATGGAGTTCCAGTTACTTTAGATGAAAGAATTTGGATGAATAAATTATGTGAAAAAAATAATTCTGCTAAAGAATTGGCGGGAGCTTTATTATGTCCTGACTTTGTACAAGATCGTGGCCATAATTAAAAGACATTCATACGAAAAAATGAATGATGAATGGGAAATAGTAAAAACTTCAAAATTATATTACGAACGTATACCATATAGTTTGAGTTCGCTTTCTTTTTGTACTACTAAATTGGAAGATTGTCTTACTCCAGATTTAATAACTAAAAAATATAGAGAGGAAAATAAAAATAATCCGATGTATGGTCATTGTTATCATACAACTCAAGCTATGTTCTATCTTTTAGATACTGATACATTGGATATAATGTGTGGTACTGATTGGAGAGATGATAAACATTGGTGGTTGAGAGATAGGGAAACTGGTTATGAAGTTGATATGACTTCAGATCAATATTATTCTATTGGTAAAGAACCGCCTTATGATAATGGTAAGATTTCTAAGTGGTATGGATGGAAGGGAAGGCCACATATGAGAACACTGAAACTCATAATGAGATTGCAGCCCAATATAGCCAATTTACAAACTGACCACTTGGAGAGGTCTTAATCATTAAATCGATTATAATACTTACATAGATAAAAATCCTGAATCAATGACCCCTTCTGATCTAGTTAATGGACTACGTGACACTTATGGTGATACTGTCACTACTGGTGATCTTCGTGGATATTGTGCCGCTCAAGGTATTTCAATGGGATTTGCAAGAAGAAAACTTGATCAGTTTAAAATTGCAAGAGGTAAATGGGATCTAACTGTTAATGAAGTAAAGAAACAGTTAGAAAAAACTATTACTTCTACTACAGTAATTCCACCAGTCGAGAGAAATTTAGTTCCTACAAGAAATGATACATTTGTTAAGTTTGGAAATTTCAATGACATTAAAAAAATTATACAAAGTAAGCTTTTTTATCCTGCTTTTATCACTGGTCTTTCTGGGAATGGTAAAACATTCGGTGTAGAACAAGCTTGTTCTCAATTAAAGAGAGAACTTATTCGTGTAAACATTACTATAGAGACAGATGAAGATGATCTTATTGGCGGTTTTCGCCTTGTTGATGGTGCCACAGTCTGGCATGACGGCCCAGTTATTCAAGCTCTCAACAGAGGAGCTATCTTGCTCCTTGACGAAATCGACCTTGCCTCAAACAAAATCCTCTGCCTCCAGTCCATCCTTGAGGGTAACGGAGTTTTCCTTAAAAAAATCGGAAGATTCGTCGAACCAAAGGCGGGTTTCAACATCATCGCAACCGCAAACACTAAAGGTAAAGGTTCAGATGACGGACGATTTATTGGAACTAACGTGCTTAATGAAGCCTTCCTTGAAAGATTCCCTGTAACATTTGAACAAGAATATCCTTCACCTTCTGTGGAACAAAAGATTCTTATGAATGTTGCAAATTTAGTTAGTGTTGATGATAAGGAGTTTTGTAAGAGATTAGTTGATTGGGCGGATATAATTCGTAAAACATTCTATGATGGTGGTATTGAAGAGATCATCAGTACTCGTAGATTGACTCATGTTATTCGTGCTTATAGTATTTTTGGTGATAAGTTAAAAGCTATTAAAGTATGTTTAAATCGTTTTGATGATGAGACTAAGCAATCATTCCTTGAACTATATGACAAGGTAGATGCTGAGGTTGATATTACTGAGGAGGAAGATGCATGACCATTTGGCAAGATTATATAAGTGCCTACAGATCAATTCTACCTATGAAGATAGAAGGTCTGTGGGCCAGTTGGGAAGGTAAAGGAACCCATCTCAATGCCATCACACATTCACATCCATACTTTCTTAAATCAAGACAGGTGGAAATCACGGATGGTAAGAGTGTTGACATCTTTAACTGCATAGCATATCCAAAAACTGGAAGTAATCTTCCTTGTTTTGGTATGGATCTTATGGCTTTCAGTGAGAAGAGGGTTATTGTTGTTTTTGATTTTCAACATCCTAAAGAGAATTATCCATATCGTGTAGAAGGTTTACCAGTAGCAACAGAAGACTATCGTTTCTTTGAAAAGGGTAATCACTTCTCTGATAATATCTTTGTTAGGTATTGTAAGATGGAAGAAGTAAATGCTTATCTATCTACATTTAAGGAATACTTGACTAAATTTAAAGATATGGTAGAATATGAGAAACCCACTGGAATTGATACCAGTGAATATAAAGACTTCGATGCTTACATGACCAGACTAGATCCAGTAAGTGGATACCTTAAAGGTAAGTTTGGAAAAGAAAAATCAGAGAGTCTTGTTAACGATTTCTTATTTGAATATGGCTAAAGAAAGAGATTCTGAATTGGATGAAATTGAAAGGTCTGGTGGATTTGAATGGACTCCTGGCAGTCCATGGCCACCTAATGTGGGAGTAGGTAATACTGCTACGGAACCAGCACATTCTCCCTATTATTATGATTACAATCGTAATGATCCAGATAGAGAAAATCCATTCAAGGATGCCTTTGATCATTTGATGGGGGAATCAGTAACTGGAAAAACACCTTACATATATGAATCGCCTGATGGTGGTAAAACTGTTTACAGATATAAACGTGGAACTGATCCTTTAAAACGGGAGAAGATAAATATGAAGGTTGACCAGTCAGAATCTATGCGAGAACTTTCGATTAACAAATCAGAATATAGAAAATATGAAGAAGATAAAGGAATTGAAGATCTTAAAGAATATGTTACTTCAACATATAATGGACATTATACCACTAAGGGATCTAATGTTCAGACTCTAGACCTTATTGAATCTGTTGGTGATGCACCTTCTTTCTGTAGATCAAATGCAATTAAGTATTTGAGTAGATATGAAAAAAAAGGCCAAGCCAAACGTGATATACTAAAGGCAATGCACTATTGCTTACTCTTATACTATTTTAGTGGACAAACACATGACAATGAAATCCAACGTGGCTATGAAACTTTCTAACAACACAACCAATATTCTGAAGAACTTTTCTCAGATCAATCAATCTATATTGATCAAAGAGGGTAATAAGTTAAAGACTATTTCTGTAATGAAAAACATTCTTGCAGAAGCTGAGGTTGAAGAAGATTTTGAGAAGGACTTTGCGATTTATGATTTAAATCAGTTCCTTAGTGGTCTTAGTCTTTATGATTCACCTGATCTAGATTTTGGTGATACGTACCTTACAATCCGTGATGGCCGTCGTAGAGCTAAGTATTTCTTTGCTGATCCTGATGTTATTGTTTCTCCACCAGAAAAGGAGATTACATTACCAACTAGAGATGTTTGTTTTACTGTTGCAACTCAACAGTTAGATAAGTTACTTAAGGCTGCATCAATTTATCAGGTTCCTGACTTGTCAGCTGTTGGTAGAAATGGTAAGATAGAATTGGTCGTAAGAGATAAGAAGAATGATACTTCTCATGAGTTTAGTGAGGAGGTTGGTGAGACTGATCTTGAGTTTGCCTTTAATTTTAAGGTAGAGAATATAAAGATTATTCCTGGCGCTTATGATGTTGTAATCTCCAGTAAACTTCTTGCTGAGTTTACAAATAAGAATACTGACCTTAAGTATTACATTGCACTTGAACCTGATTCTACATTTGGATAATGAATTATATTGGATTAGAAATTGTCTTCTGGACATCCTTGACAATTTATGTTTTAATGAAGTTTGGAGTATTTAAAAAGAGATAAACATCATTATGAGAGATGAATTCTTATGGGTCGAGAAATATCGGCCCAAAACTATAAATGATTGTATATTACCTGAGACTATCAAAAAGACCTTCCAAGATTTTTTGGAAGCTGGAGAAATACCCAACCTTCTTCTTTGTGGTCCGCCAGGAATTGGTAAAACTACCGTTGCCCGAGCACTCTGTGAGTCGTTGGGTTCAGATTACATTGTCATCAACGGATCAGATGAAGGAAGATTCCTAGACACTGTTAGGAATCAAGCTAAGAATTTTGCGTCTACTGTTTCTTTACAACAGACTGGAACGCATAAGGTTATAATTATAGATGAGGCTGATAATACAACTCATGACGTTCAACTCTTACTTAGGGCCAATATTGAAGCGTTCTACAAAAACTGTAGGTTCATATTTACCTGTAACTACAAGAACAAAATCTTGGAGCCACTCCATTCCCGTTGTGCCGTCATTGACTTTTCAATCACAGGAAAACAAAAACCCACAATCGCTGCTTCTTTCTTCCAAAGACTTAACTATATCTTGGACACAGAACGGATTGAAGCTGATAAGAAAGTTTTAGTAGAATTAGTTAATAAACATTTTCCTGATTGGAGGAGAGTGTTAAATGAATGCCAAAGGTATTCAGTTGGTGGCACCATAGATAGTGGTATTCTTGCATCTTTCTCAGATATAAAGGTTCATGATGTTATTAAACACCTTAAGGAAAAAAACTTTCCTGAAGTACGTAAGTGGGTCAACAATAGTTTGGACAATGATTCTACTGTACTTCTTAGGCGTGTGTATGATTCTCTTTACGAAGTATTGGACGGGCCTAGTATTGCTGCTTGCGTCCTTATTGTGTCTAAGTATCAGTATCAGTCTGCTTTCGTTGCTGACCAAGAAATAAATCTTTTGGCTGCATTAACTGAAATCATGGTGGAGTGTGAATTCAAATGAGAACTCAAAACAAAGAAAACTATTACTATTTCTTTTGGATAGTTGCTATGGTTGCTTTTATAGTACCTCAAGTTGTTACTGCATTGGCATATCATAAACTTGCTGATATACTTACTAAACCTATAGAAGTTGAGATTGTTGAACCATCTAAATTAAAGGTAGGTTTATGAGTGAACACCATAAAAACGTTTCAGTACTTTCTGGTGATGTAGAACCAAGAACTGGGGGTAGGGTACTTAACGGCGCCAAATATCCTCATATGGTTTTTGATGGGGATACATGGAGAAAAAAAGATTTCTTTGAGGAAGCTAAAGTTGCATATGAAAATGGTGATAGTGAAGGTGTATTGAGAGCTGTAAAAAAAGTATGGATTGATTTTAATATTTCTATTAAACCTGAAAGAGTAAGGATGCGAAATTTAGGTAGACTTAGTAGAGATTATATACTTAGTTTAGCTGTAGATAATTGTCCATGTTGTGGAAAGGCTGTATGGTATGGTAGATGTAACAATATGGTAAAAGGATATCAACAACCATCATTAGATCGTATTAATCCTGATGGTGGGTATGTTAATGAGAATGTATGGATAATCTGTAAGAAATGTAATACAAGAAAAAATGATGCTAAATCTCCTAGAGAGTTGGCAAAAATAGCTCTTGCATGGTATAATATGGAGAATGAGGGTTCCAATAAATGTAAAGAGTATATGGAAGATGTACCTCAATTGACAGAGTTTTTCTCATGATGTTATCTGAATCGGATGCTATATACGCAGCTGATAAATTCATTAATTACTTTTCCAACATGGATAGGATTGATGAATATTTGCGTAATGTAAAAATTGAACGTGTATTAAATCGTAGTCCTCTTTCTCAGTTTTATGAGGAAGAGGATACTCATGGTATGTTTACATCCTATGATATGCATCCAGAGGATATGGATATTGGTTGTTATGAAGCTAGGGATCTCAAGAAGACTAGTGGAAGAGTATCTGGTATTAGATCTCTTAGAGAGTTTAATGAGAAATTGCAGATAACAACTTCACATGCAATTGAAGATTCTGTGCCTGGAAAATCTCTTAAGTGGATGGTAGTTGAAAAGAATACTAATACAATTATAGGTTTTTGTAGATTTGGTTCTCCTACCATAAATTCTAAACCACGTAATGAATGGTTAGGTACTACACCTGATCTAACAATCTTTAATCGTCATGCTATCATGGGATTTATTATTGTTCCAACTCAACCATTTGGATACAATTATCTCGGTGGTAAACTTTTGGCTATGTTGTGTTGCACACATGAAGTAAGAAATATATTAAATAAAAAGTATGATGCAGATATATGCCATTTTGAAACCACTTCGTTATATGGTTCTACTAAGAGTTCATCACAGTATGATGGATTGAAGCCGATAATGAGATATAAAGGATTGACACAGAGTAATTTTACTCCACTACTTCACGATCAAATCTTTAAGGGTTTAAACAAATGGTTTATCGAGAGAAACAATGGAAATTTACTAGTCAAAGCCGACGCTTCCAGTCGCAAGTTGAAGACACAACAACGTATGAT
>Ga0208815_1000157_pt1 | contig 21480 bp, 21 predicted proteins | sample Virmet3438_5245_FD_185733 | JGI IMG/M metagenome (GOLD analysis project Ga0208815, IMG submission 185733) | Marine viral communities from the Southern Atlantic ocean transect to study dissolved organic matter and carbon cycling - metaG... | ecosystem: Environmental > Aquatic > Marine > Oceanic ... | reverse complement strand
TACAGTTTAGCGCATTTATAAATTGTAACGACAAAAGATCGGAGCGCAACCGCTGTTTTCGGAAATGTATCAATAAAAAAAGCAGGTTACCCTGCTTCTTTCGATTAATTTTAGCAAAATTAACGTACGTTGGTTTAACTCAACAGTGATAAAACCTGACTTTGCTGCTGATTCGCTTGCGCTTGAACGGTAAGTGATGCTTGGCTTCGAATATCATTAATAGCTCGCTCTGATGCAGCCTGCGCGTAGTCTACACTCTCAATTCGGCTTTTAGCCTCTGCCGCATTGACGTTTCCTTTTACAAGACTGCGTGCGGTACTCTCGAGGCGATTTAAGCTAGCCCCGAACTCACCACGCGCGCCACCAATACTTTCTAGTGCAGAGTCGGCGGCGTTAAGTGCGTCCTCGACACTGGTACCCGACGTAATATCGATAGCGAGCACATCGTTGAGCTGGGCGGCAACATCTTGTGTATTAACGCTTATCGACTGATTGGCATTCACGCCCGCCTGAAACTCGAGCGCCCCCGCATCTGACAATAGTGGCTTGCCTGCAAAATTAGTTTGTTCGATGCTTTGAGCAATATTTTTCTGTAGCTGGGTAATTTCAGACTGTATTGCACGGCGATCGCTGTCGTTTAAAATACCGCTGCCGGATTGCAGGGAGAGCTCGCGAATGCGGTTAACGTTATCGTTAATCGTGCTTAAGCCCCCTTCGGCAATCTGCGCCACAGAAATACCGTCGTATACATTTTTGATAGCCTGCCGGTTGCCCTCAACTTGTGTCGTGAAGCGGTCGATGATTTGTTGAGCAGCGGCATCGCCCAACGCGCTATTCACTTTTTTGCCTGAAGCGAGCTTCTCAAAAAGGTTATCTTCCTTTTGTTGGATTTGCCCAATTTGTACGCTTACTGAATCAGCTCCCACATTAATCATTTAAACAACCCCCTCTTTTTACAGGTCTTCGTATTGTAGTAAATAGAAAGTAAAATCGCGAACATCGTGTTCTACCATTGTATTAAATGCCATACCCCAAACTGTCCACTTTTCAACCTCATCAACCTAGCTAAATGTTGACAAGAGTCTTCGTAAACTAATGGTTTATGGCATTGCTGCCGACACATGGTATATTAATTTGAGAATGATAAAAAATAACGGGCGGGACATGTTCGACGGCAAATCTATTTTGATAACAGGTGGCACAGGCTCATTCGGTCACAAATACACTGAAACTTTGTTATCACGCTACAAGCCAAAGCGCTTAATAATTTATTCTCGCGACGAGTTAAAGCAATTCGAAATGCAGCAAAAGTTTAATGCACCGTGTATGCGCTATTTCATTGGTGATGTGCGAGATAAAGACAGATTGACTCGCGCTATGCAAGGTGTTGATTATGTGATTCATGCAGCAGCCATGAAGCAAGTGCCAGCGGCAGAGTACAATCCCACTGAGTGTATTCGCACCAACATTGATGGGGCCGAAAACGTAATTAACGCAGCCATCGATAATGAAGTAGAAAAAGTCATTGCGCTTTCTACTGATAAAGCAGCTAACCCTGTTAACCTGTATGGTGCAACTAAACTTGCTTCTGACAAGCTTTTCGTTGCAGCCAATAATATGGTCGGTGCTGAGCAGCCTCGATTTTCCGTTGTAAGATATGGAAATGTTGTCGGTTCCCGCGGCTCGGTCGTTCCTTTTTTCGAAAAGCTTATTCAAGAAGGGACTGATCATATTCCTGTGACTCACAAAGATATGACGCGCTTTTGGATAACGCTTCAACAAGGCGTAGACTTTGTTTTGAAGAATTTCGAGCGCATGATGGGTGGCGAAATATTTGTGCCCAAAATACCGTCAATTAGAATTACCGATTTAGCCGAAGCCATGGCACCAAACGTACCAATTAAGATAGTGGGTATTCGCCCGGGTGAAAAGCTCCATGAAATGATGTGCCCTGGCGACATGACATTTCACACTTTCGAATATGACGACCACTTTGTCATTGCACCAGCTATTAAATTTTTCGACAGAAGTAACGATTTCAATACTAACGCTCTCGGTGAAAAGGGAAATGCGGTAGTTGATGGCTTTGAATACGTGTCAGACAAAAACCCTCATTTTCTTACGGTAGATGAAATTTCTACGTTTGGTAAGGAAGATAAGTAGTGATTCCTTATGGCAAACAACATATAGATGACGAAGATATCAAAGCAGTTGTTGAAACGCTCATATCTGATTGGCTTACCCAAGGCCCCAAAGTTCCTCTGTTCGAAGAGGCGATGTCTGAATACTGCGGAGCGAGACATGCTGTCGCGGTTAATAGCGCTACCTCAGCGTTACATTTGGCTTGCTTGGCACTATCAGTGGGAGAAGGGGATCGAGTTTGGACATCTCCGAACTCATTTGTAGCCTCTTCAAACTGCGCTCTTTATTGCAATGCTATCGTCGACTTTGTAGACATTGATATTGAAACCGGCAATATGAGTATCACCGAGCTAGAAAACAAGTTGAGAAAGGCGAAAGAAACTAACACATTACCAAAAGTCTTAATTCCCGTGCATTTTGCAGGACAATCGTGTGATATGAAGAGTATTGCGACTCTCGCGTCGCACTATGGGTTTCGAGTCATTGAAGATGCATCTCATGCCGTGGGAGCAAAGTACAAAAATAGCTTAGTAGGTAGTTGTAAATACGCCGACATTTGCGTTTTTAGTTTTCACCCAGTAAAGATCATAACCACCATGGAAGGAGGAATGGCAATGACAAATGATCCAGCACTAGCAGAATCAATGCGGATGGGCAGAAGCCATGGTGTCACTAGTGCTAAAGAGTTAATGACGAAACCTTCTCATGGTCCTTGGTATTATCAGCAAGTTAGTCTTGGCTATAATTACCGAATGAACGATATTGAGGGAGCACTAGGGGTTAGCCAAGTCAAAAAGCTCTCAGTATTTATAGAGAAACGGAATTCAATCGCTAAACGGTACGATGAGCTATTCAAGTCTTGCCCGCGAATTCTCCCACTTATAGTCAGTGGCCAAAGCTACTCTAGCTATCATCTGTATATTGTTCGTATATTGGATATTAGTCAGGAACAAAAAAAGACACTTATTAAGCGTCTTAGAAACGCAGGAATCTTTGCACACTTGCACTACATTCCCATTCATACTCAGCCATATTATGAGGCATTAGGATTTAACGCTGGAGACTTTCCTAACGCAGAGCAATATTACCAACAGGCAATCACCTTACCTATGTTTCCAGATTTAACATCTTCACAAGTTGACTTTATTGTCGATAAACTAATCACATTGCTTGACGAACTCGACGAATAATTTTGGCATTATAACTTTGATACCCAAGTGTGTGAGTGTCTGAGATGTTTTTTGAAAGTAAATATCCAAAAAAATGAATATCGCTATAATTCCCGCTAGAGGCGGAAGCAAACGCATTCCAAGAAAAAATATTACTCGCTTTTGCGGAAAACCAATTATTGCTTACTCAATTGAAGCTGCAATAAACAGCAAGTTAATAGATAGAGTCATCGTCTCTACCGATGACTATGAGATCGCAAACGTTGCAAAAGAATATGGAGCCGAAATTCCTTTTATGCGAGATAAATCTCTCGCTGATGATATGACAGGTACCACTCCAGTTATCCGCTCTGCGCTAAGTGACTACATAGCCCTTAAAAATAACGTTGAATACTGTTTATGTCTATATGCTACCGCGCCTTTCGTCACTGCGCAGCTATTAGATCAATCGGTAGCGTTGCTGCAACAAACAAAAGCGGATTACGTGTTTACCGCCCATCGGTTTTCCTTTCCTATACAAAGAGCCTTACTGGAGGATGAAATTGGTAACATCCGGCCCTATAGCGCTGTAGATATCAACAAGCGTTCACAGGATCTACCACATGCTTATCATGATGCTGGGCAACTTTATGCTGCGCAAGCATCAACGTGGTTAGATACTTCTAAGGCAATATTTTCTGAACACTCACGAATGTTAAAGCTTCCTTCCCATCTAGTTCAAGATATTGATACATTCGAGGACTGGAAGCGTGCAGAAGTGATGTTCAGAATACTGAAAGAAATGGGAGAGCGCTAATCTTAAAAATTGCTTTTAGAGTGGACGCAAACTCAGAAATAGGCACAGGTCATGTTATGCGATGCCTTACATTAGCCAAGGGCATTCAAAATTTGTTGGACGCGTCTGGCACTCTCCATCGCATCACTTTTGTAAACTCTCAAAAATCGACGCTGTTACAAGAACGTTATGGCCCCTGTAACCTCAATCATGAAGTTGTGCAGCATATTGATAGTGATGTTGGGCATGTAGACGCTGATTTATGGATAGTTGATCATTACCAACTAGATGAAACATTCGAACAAAAACTTTCGTTAACTGGCGCAAAAGTGATGGTTATCGATGACTTAGCAAATCGCCCTCACTATTGTGACTTACTGCTGGATGTCAACTTTTTCGATAAAGGTAATAGATACGAAATGTTAGTTCCACCTAAGTGCAAAATACTGCTCGGCCCAGAGTACGCATTATTGCGACAGGAGTTTTATGAACAACCAACTCAGGATTTTATGAAGCGTAATCCAGTACGAGTGCTAGTTTGTTTTGGCGGCAGTGACCCCTCTAACATGACATCTTTAACGCTTGACGCTATCGCTTCTATTAAAGATCTTCAATTAGAGGTCGATATCGTCATTGGAAGTGGCCATCAAGCGAAAAGAGGTGTGATAGCTAAGGTCAGTCAAATAAACCTGATTACTAAGCACAACATAGGTTTACATATAGATTGTGACCGAATAGCGGAGCTTATGAAAAAAGCGTCGCTAATGGTTGGTGCGGGTGGTTCAATGCACTGGGAACGCTGTATCTCAACGCTCCCTGCTCTCGTTATATGCGTGGCTGAAAACCAAGTTGAAACAACGCGATGTTTATCGAAAGAAAACGTATGCAAATATCTCGGATTTTGGGATCAGGTTTCTGTAACTGACGTTGCAAGAGCTCTCGTGTCATTACTACAATCACCGTCCAAATTAAAGGCCATGTCTAAATGCGCTGGTAATATAGTGCCTCGACACAGTGGTACTCCTTGCGTGAGCAAACACGTTTTGTCACTACTACAGCCTTTATCTTTAGAGCAATCATGAGAGAAAAAAAGTGAACAACATAAAAATTGGATCGTTCAGCATAGGTAAAGACGAGCCTCCGTTTATTATTGCTGAGTTATCGGGTAACCATAACCAAAACTTAACTCTTGCATTAGAAATGGTAGACGCTGCCGCCGACGCTGGCGTTCATGCTCTTAAACTACAAACCTATACCGCCGACACTATGACTATCGACATAAAGCGTGATGAGTTTTTTATCGATGATAAACAAAGTCTTTGGCAGGGCCACTCGCTCTATGAGCTTTACGAAAAAGCACATACTCCCTGGGAATGGCACAAGGCGATATTTGAAAGAGCAAAAGAAAGAGGCATGGTTGCATTTAGCACGCCGTTTGATGCAACGTCAGTTGACTTTTTAGAAACTCTCGAGGTTCCATGTTACAAAATTGCATCATTTGAAAACACGGATCATGAATTAATCGCTAAAGTCGCTAAAACGGGTAAACCGATTATATTGTCTTCTGGGATGGCCAGCCTTACTGAGATAGCCGAGGCTGTAGAGGTACTTGAGCGAAACGATTGTCAGGAGTATATTCTTCTTAAATGCACCAGCCAGTACCCTGCGGACCCGATAAACGCAAACTTAGCAACACTCCCGCACCTGCAGCAATTGTTTAACTGCCAGGTAGGTATATCAGATCATACCACAGGTATTGGTACTGCAATTGCTGCAACAGCTCTCGGTGCAACAGTAATTGAGAAGCACTTTGTAATAGACAGAAATGCTGGCGGTGTAGACGCGGCATTTTCGCTTGAGGCGGATGAGTTTGCTCTTCTAGTCAACGAAACAAGGCGTGCACGCGTGGCTATTGGCAAGATTTCATACGGATGCACAGAATCAGAAATAAATTCGCGTAAACTTAGGCGCAGCCTTTACATTGTAAAAGATGTCAAGGAAGGAGAAATACTCACGCGAGAGAACGTTCGAGCTATTCGCCCAGGTCTTGGTTTGCCAGTAAAACACCTAAAACACATCCTTGGGAAGCAGGTGTGTAGATCAGTAAAGAGAGGCAGCCCTCTTTCATGGAACATTATCCGATAGTGCATTATTGGGATGGAAGATACACATGTTGACACGTTTAGTAACACGCGAAGATGCAGAGTACCTGTTTAAGTGGCGCAACGATCCGCACACAATTGCCATGTCATTAAACTCGATGCCAGTCAACTGGAATGAGCATATTGAATGGCTCCAACGTGCCCTAAATGATGAGAAAAAACTGCTTATTTTGTGTTACTTGGAAAATTCTACTCCCGTAGGATTGGTGCGTTTTGATGTTTATCACCACTATGCAGAAGTATCGATTAACCTTAACCCATGCAGCAGAGGAAAGGGGCTTGCTAAAAGGTGCTTAACGGCAGCATTAGAGATATTTAAAAAGAAATTTCAGAGGCCTACGCAGATAAAAGCGCGTATAAAAATTGAAAATAAAGCAAGCCAGCGGCTTTTCACTAGCGCCGGCTTCACCTATTTCAAAGCGCAAGATAACATTACGTTTTATGCACTAGACTTCACATTATGTCAAAAGACCTAAAGCCACTGTGATTTTGAGTTCTCTAAAATATGAAGAGTAAAGTATTATCGCAATCGTAATGATTTATTACCTGCGTTTTTCAAGGTAGTTGTCGCCTGAGTTGCTAAGCTGTTTCTATTTTCTTCTCTGGGTTTCACTCCACATTATCACCCACGATTTCGACATCGTTATAATGATGCTGAGGATTGCTCGATTTTGCTTTATTATGGCTTAATGGATAGTGAAAAACTTCATTTCCTTTACCATCCACGCCAATTAGTGCATATTGATAACTAGAGAGCAATTCCCAAATATCCTGGTGTTTTCTGACACAATGGGGTCGTAACTCATTTTTAATTCAGTTTTATCAACCAACTCAAGCCTCTGATCTAAAAGTAATATTTCCTCGCCCTCCTCAATAAAATATATGCCTCCTTTTGAAAAATCAGTTCTGATGATGGCAAACTCCTGCTGATTAAAAAGCAAAACTTAATGTCTTCTAACTTCAAAAATTTCATGCGCTCAGACAAAAGCGACGCCACTTTTGCGTCTTCACCCCATACAAAACCTAAGTTCGTGAGTTGCTTTTTTACCTCGCTGATGGAGGTAGTACACACAACCACTTGAAACTCATTGATTCGCCCTTTCAAGATCTCTGGAGACTGAACTTCAAAGCCCTGAAAGGTATTTCCTATTAAATCAGGATTATTGTCTATAATATACGCAGGCTCTAAAAAAATTTTTTCGACTACGTGAGCACAACCAAACAATACTATTTTTTATGCACTAAGCTTCCAGTTATATATGAAGACCTTTTCCAAATAGAATAAATTCTCTTGACGGCTTTGCATCACCCGATAGCAACGATGATATTGAGTCAGGTATCGCTGGAGAATCCTTTATCTCTTTACCAATTAGGTGGGCCACATCTTTCAAACGATGCTTTATAAACCATTGCCTACCACTTTGTGTAACATCAAGCCAATCGAAAAAAGCTTCAATATCAACTTGTTGCGCTTGGTATTGTTTTTGTAAATCGACGCCTTGGGCCCTTGTAAGACGTCCATGACGAATTTCTCGAGTGAGATGGTCGCTCACTTTTCGGTAGCCCACCCTTTTCATTTTAAGTAGGTCGTGGATACCATAGTAAACAGAGCTTCCCGCGCGCTCATAAATATCAAAGGTGCCGTTATGAGTTTGTGGCTTAAAGCCCTGAGCTAAGGCTTGATAATTTTGCGCTAATGGATCCCAAGGTAGGTAATTACTAAGATAAATACCAATTACTCCCGCTTTATTTAGCTTCGTAATATCCGGATATTGATAGTAATTAAGCTCACGCTCTTTCACCTGAGCGCCATTGCCAATAAGACGGTCACAGTCCACATTAAACAAATCGTGCTCTTTACGACTCCAGCGCGACATTTGCACGCGATCACGATGTGAAAACTTGCCTACTTGCTCAATTGCTTGATGCTGTCCCCAAATAATTAGAGGAATTTTGCGCTCGTATGCAATGTGCACAGGGTAGCTCGTGTGCAACTGTAAAAAAGGAAGCAATAAATGGTCGTATTTGCGTAACGAGGTTCTAACAAGCTCCTTGTATACCCTCAAATCTGGGTGAAAAATTAAAGAATCCAAATCAAAATAGGTGATTAATTGATGCAAATTATGCCAACCAATATCATTCCTGAAATAATCATTGACCGAAACCACTAAAGGAGATAAACCGAGTGTCAACACCTGTGTTAATGTGAAGTAGTCTTCAGCATCTCCCACTACCGGAACCACACAGTCATATTGACGCTTTTGCTTTAGATGAGATTTTATTAATGCGCACAAATAGGCTTGTTGGTCCTCCCAAATATTCTGATGTTTTTCAGAGTGCGTAATGCATCCAGAACACGTTACAGCACTTGAATCAACTTTCAAAGACAGACCAAAAGGGTGATCACTGTTATACAAACAAAATTGGCAACTAAAGCGCATGCTTATATCCTTCAATCGCATATTCAGTATGCAACGCCTTATTGTCGATTAACACGGATGCTAAGCCTTTTTGCATGGCCCAATTGACCGTACTATGCCCCACGCCTCCGCTTACAATTAACTTGCCATAATCAACAGAATGATAGGTTTGTAATGTGCTTAACAACCTTTGGTCAAAGGTATCGTATTCGCCTTCATGCTCAGTATCATAGATAATGATTTCATTAGCGAATTCGTCAATAAACGCCAAATCGAGCCTATCGATATTTTGGTATTCAGCTTTTGTGCTGTAAAATACACTTAACTTGTTAGCATTCAACTTTAAAGGTAGAAGGCACTGAATAGATTGACGCCCAAAAATTTGGCTTGCTGAGCGAATTAAAGACACATTATTTTCAATAAATGCCGAGGAAAATACTAACCTTTCAATGGGTAAGCCTTGCAATAAAGAGAGTTGCTGAGTATCGCGCAAGCCACCTCCCAGTGAGATTGGAGTTAGTGATTTAAGTTGACGTAATTGTGCTAGATCTTGCTTAAATGTTTGCAGAGTGTCTTGCGCTCTTACAGGCCGAATAATGGTAATTTCGTCGCACTCGTATGCACCTAATTCATCAATAACCCACTGCAAGTTCCCTAAAGGCCTTTGTAAAGACCAGTTATAGGATTGAACACATCTTTGCTCTCGTATTAATACATTTGCACCAACTCTCACACGTTCCCCCTACAAAATCATTTTCAAAAGCGCCAAGCCACTTGCCTGACTTTTTTCTGGGTGAAATTGCATGCCAACAATTTGTTGATTTACGACCATTGCACTGAAGGGCGCCAAGTCTTGAGAAATCGGCATATTGAAGAAGCGTTTATCGTCACAGCGAACACCATATTTGTGGTTATAAAACACTCGGCCAGATAACACGCGTTTTTTCGTCAATCGAAATTCCGCTTGGTAATCCTTAGCTGCGAACTCTGCCTTATTTAACTGGATTGGCTCCCATTGGTTGTGTGACTTTCCTTGGGGCAAAGCGACCGTGCGCGCCTTGATTAGGCCTAACCCCTCGACACCGCCATCTTCTTCCATAAACTGTGTAATGGCCTGAAAACCTAAACATATGCCAATCAATTTACTGCCATTATTCACATGCTCGAGGATCGCATCTACAAACGCATACTTATGAAGTTGCTCCATAAAAAATCCTGCCGAACCAACGCCTGGTAAGATAATCACTTTAGCGGAAAGCTGCTCAACATGATTCACCACGCGAGTGTGCACATGTACTCGGTTCAAACAGTGAACAATTGAATTAATGTTGCCACTTCCAATATCAATAATATCAACCGGCATAATCCACCCCAACGGTAAATTTTGGGACAGGACGAGCCTGCCCTCGAATCTTAAAAATTTTTGGATTTACCCAACGATTTGTGATATCCCAGAATTCTTCTACTGTAATACCTACATAATCAGCAAAGCGCTTAATGATCGTATCTGCGCATACGCCATCAAACTCTTGGGCGATTGGGATAGCCTGTGTGCGCGTCATTTCACCATCTCTTATCTTTTCACAGAGTAAATCCGTTGTACGACCAAAGCCAAATTTAAAGTACTTAAGCATCATATTGATGTTTGTAAACTCTTCGTCAAGCATAGAGGCGTTAGAGATATCCCCAGTTTCATGCTCATCAAACGGTCGCAAACTTAAACCATTAAGGGCTGCATATGTTGCATTGTTTTCATTGCTCCAGTCATCCCAAGCCGGACCAAGATAAAAAATCTTTATTTTCTTTTTATTGAACTCGTATTCGTCGGGATAAAAATAATGATGGGCTTTGTATGGTGCTTTAACCGCATTGGATAGCCATTCGTTTCCGCCATCAGTTAGAGTATTGAGTTTGCGCAAATTGCTTCCGTCAAACTCATCGAGGCCCTCCACAGCGCTATCCCCTACTTGGAGCGCAGGATTTTCTCCCCAAAATATCGTAGAGACACCTAGTTCAATGGCTAGTCTTGGAACAGTAGAGAACAATGCCATTTCAGTAGACTTACATACATTACCAAACTGTATGAACGAGTCTAAAGCTAGCTTGGCAGCAGTCTTAGGTGCAGGCGTGGCTGTCATCAAATCAAAACCCATTTCGATAAGATTGGATAAATTGTCAGCGCCTACTTGACTCATCTGTTTCGGCGTGTAAGCGCAACATACTAATAAAGGCCTCAGACCAAGTCGGTCTCTGACCCAGTGAGCTTGGCGAGTACTATCTTTTCCTCCGCTCACACCAACAATGCAATCGTACTGAGCTTTCTTAGTGTTTTTACTTTGCTTCCTGCGACTTTGCGTAATACTTTGCTTCAGCTGGTTAAGCTTCAAACGATACTTTTCTTCGTCTGGTTCGATACTATTAGAATACCGACAGGCTATACAAACGCCATCGACGAATGATGAATTGGGGCGTAAATCAGTAGTGAGACAATTTTTGCAATATTTCATGTAGTTATAAGTGTCAATTAAGTGCCAATCATCAAGTAAAAGCATACAAGTCGAATAATGCAAATATCAGGCCAACAAACTCTAATATTCGGCATTAAAAATTCCTTAATTGAGCAAACGGGGAACTTTGATTATTTAGTAATGGTAAGTTAGAGAGGGGTACCACTCCATTTAAAACGCGCATTTGGATACTTCGATTAATAGGTGCTATCTCAACGACTAGAATACAATCAAAAATTGCAAATATTTATAGATATGAGCAAATCGCGCTTTCTCGGAAAATATGTCCTACCCAGACACGAGACAAATAATTAGGCGCGAATTTAAAATAGGCGTTAACTTTCTTCATTCGCTTTTTTTAAGCTGCAATTCTGCCGCTAGTGAGTGTTCACAACGCTTCTCCCATGCATCCGGATAGTCAGACTTCATCGCATTAATGTAGTTTTTCCAAACCACCAAGCCTGAAGCGAACGCTTTAAGGGTCTTCGCTTCATCAGTGTAAAAATACAACAAGCTTAATAGCGGACAGTGGAAGTACATCATGCTGCCTTTTATTACATGATAAAGGTGCCCAAACTTTTTCCCGCGATAGGCATACACCACTCTAGACTGCGCCTTTAACAGGTCTGACGCGTCTTTTCTTGAATGAAACGGTCGGTTGGCTATCTCAATCAAATAATCACACAAAGACGCAAACTCTTCTTTGCCCACGGATTTTTCTGGTTCGTCAAAAGTGATGTTAGTGAAGAAGCTTGTTTTCATCGCTTCTACAACACGCTTCTTGTCTTGTTTTCCGGCGGTGGGGAGGACATCGTCAGCATAGAGCGGTTCAGCTTTTTCAATTTTGGCCCCTGAGCCTACATTGTAAAAACTGGTTTTAGGCGTGCTCTTAATAAGCGACTCCATTTTCTGTTTCGCTTGTACCATTAGGCTAATCGCTTTAACTTTCCCGCCTAAGTTGCCGTCAAGCATATGTGTTGCCTCATCGGCTGACACATTAAACGCTTCATTGCGGTTTTTTTCATTATAAATACTAAGCTTGGAATGCGTTTGGCCACTTACAGGGTAGCCATTATCTACGCCAAACAGGTAGATTTCTTCAAACCCAAAGGCGGTGGCAAACGCCAACGCTGTATTCGCAACTAAAGGCCCAGAAGAAGCCAGCGCGGGAAGAAATTGTTGGTGTGACTTTAGAAATTCATATTGTGAAAACAAAGAGCCTGCCTCGGGCCCTTTTAAGCTCATTCCTGACCACTGATACAGAGGGGGGACTTCTGGGTACATAACATCAACGGTCAATAAGTTCAGATTCTTTAAGTAGGCTAAATCGACGGTTTCAACTAAGTAGTCATAAGTGAGTTTTGGACGCTCGACAAGCACATGGAAATCCGGCGTAATACCCACTTTGATAAGAGAATTGAGGGCCGTTCCTGCCGCAAAGATAATCGCATTGTCTTTGTTTTCTTTGATTACCTCTATGGCTTCGTCTAAAGACGGCCCGTTCGCCACTACATAAGCTGTGAGCCCGTTTAGTTTGGATTTGTTCGCCTTGGTAGGGAGAAACACTGGGCAGCGGTTCTCGTTAACATTTTCTATTGTATGCGCAAGCCCGGTTACCGCATCATTATAAAACCCATAACCTAATTGTATGAGTTCAAAGTTTTCGAAAAACTGCTCTATTAATGCGTTAACTTCAGCACCAGGCGTATGTTGATAGCAAAAGCTGCTTACTAATGACGAGGGGCCTACACTGTCGACAATGCTCATCAACTCTTGCAGAAAAATTTCAAACGACACACCAACTTTCAAAAATACACTGCGATCCTGTTCGTCTGACTCGTGTAAAATTGTGCTCCAATCAATACAAAAAAGGCTGGCGTAAAAGGTTTCAAAGTCAGGTTCGCAAACAAATACGTAGTCAAAAGAGAACTGCTCAAGTAATGTTGAAAGGGCATAACCCAAGCCTAAACCGAACATCATGCACGTGGGAAAATGCTTAGGCAAGCTTCCTATTATTTCTTCATTTTCTAAATCAGACTCGATAAAAGATTCAACGAGATCTGCCATATAACGAATATGGATACGCTTATCTACCCTCATTCCTGCCGGTACGGAACGATAAAGCTCCATACGCCCGAAGAATGCTTTATCTGTATATTTTTCAACCTGTTTTTTTGATTGTTCAACTGGGTTATTGCCGTACAAAGGCTTAGTTTGCCCTTTAGGGATAAAGTTTCCATGCCCAGACTCAGTAACAAAAAGGTTAAAGTCTTCTCGCGGCTTAAAATTTTGAATCTGTTGATAAAGGTCGGGGAAATAAAGCTTAAAGGCTTCAAGGTTTTTCAGGTATACCGCATTGGAATTTTCTTCGAAAAGTTTTTGTTTTTGTTGTTTTTTTATTGTTGCTTCAATTTTCTCTTCGAGTGCTTTTAATGTCTTTTGTATATTATCCATTTAATGCGTATCTCTAGTACTTTTTTCTATGTTTCAACATGCTATGATCGTTCAGTGGTGCGATGATATCAATAAGGTTTTTGCTGCGCTCGCGCAATGTACCGTCCTGATCGGTCAGCCATCGCGCAAGATCGTGTAAAAAGGTAATTTGGTCGCCACTTAAATTAAGCAGTGCAGCACGGTCTAACTTCATAATTTCTTTATCCAGAAAATCAGCTGTCTGCGTCGCTTTGTCATATTCTTCAGCGCCAATATAGTTCGCTAATTTTACCGATAAATCATAGACACTAGAAAAAATATCGTTACTCACCTATGGCAGTCTTATTTTGCATTTGCGTATAGGCTGCGTTGCGATCACTTTCGCTTATTTGGTCCCACGCACCTTTTATACCTGATAACAAGTCAATAACTTCATCAATTTTGGCGATGTCATTCCCGATACTTGCTTCAAGCAGTCGCTCAGACATGTAGCGGTACAGATCTGAAAGATTGATGGATATTTCACCACCAGCTTCATAATCTAAACTCAAACGCAATGTATCTATTATAGTAGTCGCTTTCGCAATAAATTTACTTTTGTTTTCTAAATCTTTATTTTCGATGTTAATTTTTGCGATTTTCATCGATTCAAGGGCGCCTTCCATAAGCATTTGGGTTACTTCAAAAGGGTCTGCGCTCGCAAGACGTGTTTTTAGTGCCTCACGTTGATAATGCCTTATTTTACCGTTCATAATACATTCACTTAATTTTTAAATCACAGGAAACTAGCAAAGCTTACTCTCTAGTAAATCCAGGAAGTGAGCTTAATTGACCCATAAGATAGTCGCCAGAACTTCGCATTGATGCAATCAAAGTATCTAATGATGCATATTTTTGACGCAAGCTGGATTCTAACTGCTGCATGCGGAATTGATGATTTGAGCGGTCATCCTCAAGATCATCTTTTTGTAGATTAAGAATGTCTTGGCGCTGCTTTAACACGCCAGACGAGTCAACATAGTTCTCTAAAATAGTTCCAAAGGTATCCGCTAGCCCACCCGTATTGGTGAACAATTTTCCAATATCTGAAAAATTGGTATCGAGCGCTTCGTTAAGACTTCTCACTACATTTTGTTTTTCTAATTTGCCATTTTCATTAAGCGATAGTCCAATATCAAAAATTGTTTCAAAATCGCCTGCACCTTCAATCTTTGTGGTGAGCGCATTGGTAAGTTGGTCTTTAATTGAGCGGACAGTAGCGTCACCAAATAAAGGCGAACTTACCGAAGAAGATTGTTGACCAATCATATCTATAGTGTTGTTAAACGCAGCGATAAATTCATCAATTTTGGTAGTTACACCTTCTCTGTCGAACTCAACATCAACATTGGCGACTTCAGATGCTTCGCTTTCGCGTTTTGCTGTGATAGTTAGGCCTTGCACAGCATTGGTAAACACGTTGCTTGAATTGCTAATTTGAATGCCGTCTACCTCAATAATGGCATCTTGTGCGCTGTCTTCCGCACCAATTACTAAACCTCCAGGGCCGCCAGCGTTCGCGACAGTGGAGAGTCTATCTAGCTCGGAATTATTGTTGGTGATCACCAAATCATTTCCGGCGCCAGCTTCACTTGACTCAAAAACTAATAAACTTTCGCTGCCAGTATTGATGATGTTAGCCGACACGCCAAACGAAGCATTATTGTTAATTTTCTGGCGAATATCTTCAAGGGTTGCGCCCGCTTCAATATCGATATCAAATGACTTACTGCCGGCAGTAAATGTGAGTGTGCCCGCTGCCGATGTAACCACCTCATCTGCAGAAGTAAAAACATTCGTGGGATTCGACGTGTCAGTTTGCGCTCTACTGCCTTTGGCAATTTGCAGTACGTTTAATTCAAAAGCCCCTGTTGTGGCTGTTTCGTCAGCCCTAACAGACACTAGATCACCTAGCGTTTCAGCATTACTGGGTTGGCGAACATTCGCAACGCGCTGATTGAATTCATCTGGTGAAGCGAGCTCTTCAAATACGTCTTGAAGTTTACTCATGACGGATTTTATACCGCCAATACCCGTAAGTTGTACAGATAGTTCAGACTCACGCGAAGCAAATTTTTGAAGTTTAGGTTGATTTGAAGCTTGTAGTGTTGCGGATATTATCGCTTCTAAATCTAGACCAGAGCCTACTCCAGCATTTGTTATTGTCGTCATCTGCAATGCCTCTCAAAATGAACAAATATTAAAATCGCTCGTCGATAAATATCCCAGATGATTGTTTTCCCTGCTCGACGCCACCGCTTATACTCATGTTATCTGCAATATCTGTTAAAGCTTTAGCTATTTCACGCAATTCTTTTGGCGGGATTTCCCTGATTACGTCGCCACTTTCTTTATCAATGACTTTAACAATTGGCGGTTCACTGATGTCGTCAAACTCAAAGACTAAGCTCGTTGACTTTAAAGAGAGTTGTTTATTTACGACTTGAAGCTTGTCCTCTATTGTACTATCGATATAGGATATTGACGAATTTTCCTCTTCTGCTTTTTTGACAGGTTCATTTTTTTCGCTGATCACATCTTTTTCAGAAATCAACCTATCCGAACTAACAGCATTTTCATCCTTTGTAGTAGTACTTACACTTTTGCTGTCGCGACTATCAGTGGTTAGGGCTTCTTTTTCGCGATAACTAGATGGAGGACTACCAAATTCTAAAGAACTGTTAACAGACATTTCCCCTCCTCACACTCACTCTCGTGATAATTGAATAAACGCCCATAATAGAACGTTTATTCACTTAATGTAATGATATTAGCCTAATAAGCTCAATGCTGCCTGAGGCCTTTGGTTTGCCTGTGCTAAAATGGCTTGCGAAGCCTGCTGTAAAATCTGATTTTGCGTCAGCTTTGCCGTTTCAGCGGCAAAGTCTGCATCTTTTATACGTGATTGTGCCGCAGACAAGTTTTCTGAAATATTCGCTTGGTTGTTAATGGTAGATTGAAAGCGGTTTTGTACTGCACCTAATTCAGCGCGCTTTTTGTCAACTACCGCTATCAGGCTGTCCATACCGGCTAATACCGCTTGCGCATTACCTTGCGTAGAAACGCTGATATCTGAAGCAACAAAAACGCTAGAAAAAGTAAAGTCTGCTGCTGCTTCTGTCCCGTCTATTGAGTCACTCAGACCCACTAACTTATCCGCTAAAGATTCTGACAATGCAGCGTTGGCGCCGATTGCAGAAGCAATTCCGGCGATTCCCGATAAAGTAAAACCACCATTTTCAGAAATAGTGCCTGTTGCAGAGCCACCAACATTTTGCATGCTGAAGCCAATCGTTTGAACAGCATCAGCACCAACTTGAAAATTACCGCTATATGTTCCATCCAGCAGATTCTCGCCACCAAAAGTAGTATCAGCAGCAACCCGATTCACCTCTTCCATCAAAGCGCGGATCTCATCCTGGATAGCTAGACGGTCTTCGTCGGTGTTAGAACCATTGGCAGCCTGAGCTGCAAGGGTTCTTACTCGTTGGAACGAATCGGTAATTTGCTCCATTGCGCCTTCGGCGGTCTGAGCAACAGAGATACCATCGTTTGCGTTACGATTCCCCTGATTTAATCCGTTTATTTGACCTTCCAAGCGGTTTGATATTTGTAAACCAGCCGCGTCGTCTGATGCATTGTTTATACGCAGTCCAGAAGATAAACGCTCGAACGCCTTGTCCAAGCTATTTCCAGAGTTCATTAACTGACGCTGTGCATTTAACGAGCTCACGTTCGTATTTACGGTTAAAGCCATAATAGCCTCCATTTATTTTAATGATTCCGAACCGTTACCTACCCCTAAGCGACGTGTTCGAATTTCACGAGCCGTTTAAAAAAACATCCCGCCTAATTAACTTATCGACAGTAGCGGTGGGATCTTTAATTTTTTGTTTCAAAAATAAATGAGGGAATCACGAATGATGAGCGCCAACCACCGATAGAACATCGGCTGTAGACGTTGCGAAAAACTTTTAATAATTGGGGAAGAACGGAAAAATGGCGATAGTTGCGTCTAGGCAAAGAAGTTCATACCGTTGACATAACACGGTGGAGCATTCGTACGAAAGCCGGAAAGTTGAAAAAACTTATTTATAATTCGTAAAAATAACATGACGGCATAATAAATGCATCAAAATAAGTATGTCAAAGACATGGCGATGCCTTTGACACATTCTGGTTTAAGCAATAGCCTCCGCTTATGCTGACCACCTAGCTCCCCTGGCTTTACCCCATTCACTGGTCAGGGGAGCTGACTTGCCCTATTACTGAAGTAGACTTAGTGCAGCCTGCGGACGCTGATTCGCCTGCGCTAGAATAGTCTGCGATGCCTGTTGTAAAATCTGATTTTGCGTCAGCTTTGCCGTTTCAGCGGCAAAGTCTGCATCTTTTATACGTGATTGTGCCGCAGACAAGTTTTCTGAAATATTCGCTTGGTTGTTAATGGTAGATTGAAAGCGGTTTTGTACTGCACCTAATTCAGCGCGCTTTTTGTCAACTACCGCTATCAGGCTGTCCATACCGGCTAATACCGCTTGCGCATTACCTTGCGTAGAAACGCTGATATCTGAAGCAACAAAAACGCTAGAAAAAGTAAAGTCTGCTGCTGCTTCTGTCCCGTCTATTGAGTCACTCAGACCCACTAACTTATCCGCTAAAGATTCTGACAATGCAGCGTTAACACCTATCGCAGACGCAATCCCGGCGATACCTGATAAAGTAAAACCACCATTATCAGAAATAGTGCCTGTTGCAGAGCCGCCAACATTTTGCATGCTGAAGCCAATCGTTTGAACAGCATCAGCACCCACTTGGAAGTTTCCTTCATAGGTTCCGTCAAGCAGGTTCTCGCCTCCAAACGTGGTATCCCCTGCAATTCTGTTGACCTCTTTCATCAAAGCACGTATTTCTTCTTGAATAGCTAATCGATCTTCGTCAGTGTTAGAGCCGTTGGCAGCCTGCGATGCAAGAGTTCTTACTCTTTGAAAAGACGATGTAATTTCTTCCATAGCGCCTTCAGCAGTTTGGGCTAGAGAAATTCCATCATTAGCGTTGCGGTTTCCTTGATTTAATCCTAGAATTTGAGACTGTAGTCTGTCTGAGATCTGCAGTCCAGCAGCATCATCGGCTGCGCTGTTGATACGAAGGCCTGATGAAAGTCGTTCAAATGCTTGATTTAAGCCAAGGCTTGAACTCATCATTTGACGCTGGGCATTTAACGAACTTACGTTTGTATTTACGATTAAACTCATGTCTTGTTCCTCAATCTAGCATTGACATACTGTGTCTTATTCAAGTATCGATAAGCTCAAGAAGCGCATATACTTGAAGTATTATCTCTTGATAATTAGTTAACGGCAGTCACATAATTTCCTTGATACTTTTTTTCAATTTAAAATTAAATTACAGTTTAAAATTAATTTTCCAGATAAATTTCATAGACTTACTTGAATTTAAAAGTTGGATTTTAGTACTTATCCTTGATGTCAAAAAGTAAAAATCTCCATATTTAAACCAATTAATAAGTTGTGAACCATCCCCCCCTTACATATTTAAAACAGAAGTTGTCCTGCGAATGAGTATTGCTTAAAGGGAAAGTGACATATGATTTCTGCTATCGAATATTTTAAATTTTGTCTAAAAACCAGCAGTATGGATTATCCAGAATCGTCTTTACGCGAGGTAACACACCTTATTGATAGCCCTGTAATTCAGACAATAGCGGTCGCGAACCAAAAACTCCAAATAAGTCGTTTATTAATTCGCAAGAGGAATTAATTGTTCTTATCCAAAGAGAGCCGATGATTGAAGCCGTACTATTTTATCGGTTAGAGAGACTGCTGTTTATTCACGGCGCTGACAACCCACTGCTTTCTCATTTGGCAAGAGCGCAATGAGACGCCGCACAGGCATGGAAATATATTACAGTACGGCAATCGGTGAAGGGTTCAACGTGCAACATGGGCTTGGCATTGTGATTGGTCCGCGCTTTTCGATAGGAAAAAACTTTACCATTCATCAAGGTGTTACCCTACGTCAAAAGCGCACCAATAGCCCAATTGAAACTATTACCATTGGTGACAACGTCACTATCTATGCAAATGCAACTCTGCTAGGAAATATCACCATTGGCGATAATGCTGTGATAGGTGCAAATTCTGTAGTGCTAAAGAATGTTGAAGCTAACGCTGTTTACGCGGGCTCGCCAGCGGTTCGCTTGAAGTAGCTTAGACCGGGTATGGCTTAGCAGTGATGTTTTTCGGAACCGCAATTTCAAAATACTAAAAATATCCTTAGTGCGATACTGACACCACTTGTTTAATTTTCTATATAAAGTTAAAAAGAGTTAACTCTGACACCTGGGGAAAGGTAGCTAAAGCTGCATTTAAAGCAACTTCTTGTTTTGCAAATTCAGTTGATAGTTTTGCGAAATCTGCATCTTCTATAGACGAGAGCGTGGTTTGCGCTGCTATCTGCAAGTCGAAGTTACTTAAACTCATACTTTGCGCGATATTCAGTCTTCCGCCAATAGAAGCTCGCTCGAGTGACACACGCTCCATTCCATTATCTAAACCGATTAACGCATCCGCTATGCCCTCCTGTAGGATTAGAGAATCAGTACTTGGGTCATTCAATAGCGCTTCAAATTCGTGAATAGTCTGCGCCATGCTTTTTCTTTGAGGCGCATCTAGTGAAAAATCAAACGAATCGCCTGCAATGGCATTGACTTCAAACTCCATACCCTTTAGCGTGAATGGCTCGCCAGAGGCAAAACTAGTGCTTCCTAACACAACCCCCGTTCCTTGATTGATAAGCTCAGCCTGCCCGCTAGCTAAAAAATTAATTCTGTAGTTATTATTTGCGGGATCGTAATTATTCTCGAAAAAATTATCGAAGTTATCTTGATTGCTTATAGTGCTTTTCGTCGGTAGCGGCACAGAACTGCCGTCAACGGTAAATTTTAGCCGACCTAACACATCTTCAAACACTTCAAACCCACTGGTAGTTGATTGGACTTTTGAACTTTCAGACAAATTAATAAAATTTTTGCCTTGGTCTCCAGAAAACGTAATCGCATTTCCTGAGGAAGCGGGCTCAAATGCAAACGCCTGCTTCCCAGATTGGAATCCTGAATAAAGGTAGTTACCGTCCGCATCTTTGGTATTCATTAGGTCTAATAGTTCTAGCTTTATTTGCTTGAGTTCTGAGGCTATAGCTTCTCTATCTGCCGCCGTATACGCTCCATTACCAGACTGAATAGTAAGTACGCGTGCACGTTCGGCAGAACTTTTTACGCTGTTGAGTACGGTCTCCTGCAATTCAAGTGAACCTGTCATCAAATCATTATTTCTTTTAAACTGAGTCAAGCTATCTAAACGTTCAGTAAGTCTAAGTGCCTTAGCTGCGCCAACCGGATCGTCGCTAGGCTTCAAGAGTTTCTTACCAGAAGCTAGCTGCTCTTGAGTCTTTGCCAAATCGCCCTGATTTTGCATAATCGAGCGCATGTTTTGATCATAAATTTGATTCGTTGATATACGCATAACTCACCTACCTTGCTGACTGCAAAATGGTATTAAACAATTCTTGCGCCGTAGACAAAATTCGCGCTGCGGCAGCATAGCTTTGTTGATACTTTATTAAATTTGCGGCTTCTTCGTCTAAGCTTACTCCAGACACAGACTCAAACCAATTCTGCGATTGAACCTTCATGGCTTCCGCTGAAGCAAGTGTTACTTTTGCCATCGAGGCATCTTCACCAATTCGGCCAACCATAGATGCATAAGCATCTTGGAAGGTACGTGGTGTATTCGTTGCCTCACTGCTCACTTGCAC
>Ga0208815_1000151_pt1 | contig 21788 bp, 24 predicted proteins | sample Virmet3438_5245_FD_185733 | JGI IMG/M metagenome (GOLD analysis project Ga0208815, IMG submission 185733) | Marine viral communities from the Southern Atlantic ocean transect to study dissolved organic matter and carbon cycling - metaG... | ecosystem: Environmental > Aquatic > Marine > Oceanic ... | reverse complement strand
CGACGCGGCCTTTGTTCCAGGTGGTCTCAACGGCAGCTTTCACGGATAAATCCTTGCGAAGTTATAGCAATATAATACCCATAAACCTTGCATGACGGAAGTGGGATGTTGTGAGGTGCTGCACTTTTCCCATATTTTCTTGGGCTTTCAGCTTTGGCCCTAATGCGAGCTTTTATTATAAAGCTCGCATGATAGTTAGAAGGGTTCTGTTGTGACGTCGCTAACTGTGACCAACAAAATTCTCTTTATTTGCAGGGATGTGGCCGTAAGGTTGCCTATGAAGCCAAGTAGGATAGCAAAATGAAAATTAGGATCAGCCAGTTCATTGATTTTGCATACGGAGACAAGCGTAAGGATAAGGCTAAAGCCCGAAGCATAATTGACGATTTCAACCTGCCTTATGACCCCATCAAGGATCGCTACAAGCAATTTCGCGAAGCAATGACTGCCCTTGAAGAGCAGAAGATCACGGCCAAACAGTTTCTGGACCTACATTCTAGCGTTTCCGCAAATAAGTCTGCTGGATACAAAGTGCTGTGCCAAAACTACCTTGATCTAAAGGAAGATCATGGGCTCATTTGGCAGGGGCGTAGCCCTATTGAGGCTAATATTTCTGGACTAAACATCACAACAGCTTGGTACTTGCGTACAGAAGAAAACAACCAGAGAAGAATTATCTTCTTACACTTTGGAAAAGAACAATTACCGAGGAAGAAGGAGCGAGGCTTTCTAACCGTACTACGATTGGCGAAGCCGGATTCGGCGGGAGTCGGCATTCTCAATATCCAAGCGGGTACTCTGATAACCGCAACGCGGCTGGATCAAAGCGAAGCTGATTATCTGCATGAGCGAGCCGCGAAATTCATGGAACTTGCCAAGGCCATCCAGGCAGGCGGATAGCAGTTTAGTTTACCCTATCGGTTGGACCGCAGGGCGCTGGGATTTTAACAGCTTTAACAGAGGCTTACACTATTTTTGAAAATGTAAAAATCAGGCGGAGCTGATGGTTTCAAAAAGCCCTTTCAGACCGTTCTGGAACGGATCGAGCGACAGGACTCGTTCTTCAGCCCAGATAATCCACTCGCTGAGAGGTCTACCTTCAATGTCGGCATCACCCTCAATTTGCAGACGGCGGCGCAGCTCTTCGATGAACACCAAAAGCCGCGCGCGCGCTCGCCAATTTTCCGCGTGGTCCTGAAACCGGCTCCAACGCCTGTGATCAATCTCTTGTCTTCTTTGGCGCTCACGACGTTCTGCTTGCTCTTGCTCATAGCGGCGATGTCGCTCCTCACGCTCTCGCGCGGCCTCTGCCAAAAGTGGCCCTGCCGCGATAATCGCGCCAACGATATCGGGCAGGATAATCGCCATTTTTTTCTTGGACGTTTCAATCCAGTCGCGACTACGACCATTGACATAAGTGTCGAACCTCACGCGCAGGAAACCAGAGGAAACAAGGCCTGTTTGGTGGTGATGAGGAAAGGCCGTCCACTTCCCTGCCCCCTCCATGATTTTTGTCGCCCTCGACATTTTCTCAGCGATTACGCACTTGAGCTCTTGATCGCTGACAAGGAACGTCACCTTGCCTGTAAGCTTGGCTTCGCCGATCTGTCCCCCTTGCTTCTCGATCGCGCGAAACAGGGTGCTTGTCACCCTGAAGCGATATCGGTCACGCGCAGTGAGGTCGCTAATATGAGGAAGTGATCCTCCCCAAAAGTCGCGCGACCGTTGCCGGTTTTCAGCTCGACGGCTCTCCTGTAGCTGACGGTGCTCTGCGACCCATGCCTTCACCTTCGGGTGCAGCGCTCGCATATGGTCAAGGCTTTCGTCGTCTTCATCGAAGGGTGGTAGTCCAGCAACGGACTCAGCGTCGCGAGATGGGACGGACGCAGGTACTGGCGGTCTATCACTGCCCCGCGCTGGCTTGATTGAAGGAGAGGTCTTTTGGGGCGGTTCGAATGACGGCAAAGGAGGCATTTCAGGAGCACGGCCAACGGCCTTTTTCTGCCAGTAGCCCAAGGGTGGCGTAGGGATTTGGCGTTTTCGACAAAGAGCGGCCAGGCCTGGCCCGTTCGTCGCGAGTTGGGCGCCAAGCTTGCTCATGGGGGTCTGCCAGACCAGTTCGTAAAGTTCCTCGCGAGACATTTCCTCTGCGGGGCGGGTAACGATGTCATCCATGTGAGCCCTTTCTCTCTCGTAAATTCTCCATGAAATTGACTGCCGCCTTCGTGCCACCCCTTTACTTGTACTTAATGTTGTACATATAGAGGGAAACAAAGGAGAGTCGACATGGATGTTATGACCTACTCAGACGCACGAGCTCAACTGAAGGGCGTCATGGATCGAGCGATCCACGACAAGCAGGAAGTTGTCGTGACGCGCAAGAAGGGCGAGTCCGTTGTGGTCGTGTCCTTGGACACTTGGAACGCCGTCAACGAAACGTTGCACCTCTTGTCCACACCGAAAAACGCATCCCGCTTGCGCGCGTCGATCGCGCAACTCGATGCTGGAACTGGCGAAGAGCGTGAGCTGACCGAGTGAAGCTGGTTTTTTCCGATCAGGCCTGGGAAGACTATCAATACTGGGTCAACACCAACGACAAGGTACGCGACCGGATCAACGAGCTGATCAAGCAGTGCAAGCGGACCCCCTTCAAGGGAACCGGCAAGCCGGAACCTTTGAAGGGCGATTTGACTGGCTGGTGGTCCCGGCGGATTTCTCAAGAAGATCGAATGGTCTACCGGGTCAGTGGAGCTGGCGATGGCCAAAGCCTAGAGATTGCGCAACTGCGGTTCCATTACTGAAAACCCGTAGGGTTGAACGACCTAGATGTGACGAGGTCGAACGTCTCAAAGCACCCTTGAATTTAACTCAAACTATGTCATTAAAGTTAACTCTATAATTAATGTTAGCGACATAGTTGACGTTAGAGTTAAACGCAGGCAATCTACCGCCATGTATGTAATCACCTTCGCAAACCCGAAAGGCGGCTCGGGGAAAACTACGTCCGCCATGCTCTTGGCTGAACAGATCGCTATTTCTGGCGGTCGCGTTGCGATTCTCGATCTGGACCCAAACGCCAACATCCTTGCATGGGCCCAGACGCGCGAAGCCGAAGGTAGAGACGTTCCTTTCACAGTTCATGCGCGACCGCAGGCCGAAGAGACGGTCGAGCTCATCGACAGCCTATCCGATGAGGCTGACTATCTCATTATCGACCTTGAAGGGTCGAAGGATCAGATCGTCACTTTCGCGCTATCGCGGACAGATTTGTGCATCATCCCGCTCGATGGCTCGCCTATGGAAGCCCGGCAAGCCGCGCAAGCGGTTCGCTTGGTACAAACAACAGCAAACATGATCCGCGCGCAAATCAACTACGCCCTCTTGTTCACTCGCACCAACGCCGCGTTCCAGACCACGGATGAGCGCGACGTGCGGCAAGAAATGGAGCTCAACAACATCCCGACGCTACCCGTTCGGATCGCCAAGCGCGCGCCTTACACCCGCATCTTCCGGGACGGTGTGCTCTTGTCAGAGCTGCCTGACATCGTGACGCAAGAAATGCAGGGCAAAACCGCGTCTGTATCCGACAAGGCCATGAAGCAGGTGACCGGAGCCATCGAGAATGCCCGCGACTACGCACAAACCGTCATTGCAACCCTTACCAAGGAGCAAGTGACATGAGCGGGAAATACGGCTTCTCAGGTGGGATCGACCTGCCCAAGACAACACCAGCACCCAAGCCTCGGCCAAAGGTCGATGGCAGCTCATTAAGCGAGGCCGTCAGGGCCGGTGCCGATCTTGGCTTCGTCAACAGGGAGCCAACGACGCGCCTTAAACCTGGCCCCAAACGCAAAGAGCCGCAGGACAAAGTTTCGATACCTGGCCCGAAGCGCGTGGTGGATGATTTCCGGGCTTTTTGTTCAACGCGCGATCTTACCCTTTGGCAGGGCTTGGAGTTGTTGCTTGAAGAACAGAAGGGTAGAAGCGGCTAAGGGTTGCCGCGTTTCTCAAAGATTTTCCGGCAGAACCCTAAGAATGCCCTGTCCGGGTTGGCCGGTGCATCGAGACCACCGTCGGCCATCCATTCGCGCCATTCTTGCTCTAGCGTGTAGATATCCCATCCCGGCGCAACCTTACGGGCTTCCTGATAAACGTCAGGGCTCAAACGGATCGCCCCGGATGGAGCCGCCAGAGCTTGCGGCTTTTCCGCGTGACGGTTTACAAATACGATCATGTTTTCGTCTAACCGGACTGAATAGTCCGGCATGTGATTGTACGCCTCATCTTGAGCGACAATGTTGCCGACCAGCCGCTTAAACTCGCGAGAGGTCGAAGCCGATCCGCACTTGTCTTGCAAAGCAGAAAGACTGATTTTCCACTCTTTCTTCGAGCCACAGTGCTTGCGAGCGATCTCATAGATGCGCCGCTCTAATGGCTTACGCAGCCGGAAATAGTTCCGGTGGAGGGTCAAAACTTCATGCGCTTGGATCGCGTTGAACACCCAATCTGAGAGCTGCACCTCGATCTCTTGCATCCGACCATCGCGGGTTTCACGTACGATACGAGCGCGGTCGATGATGCTGAAAATATCCAATTGCTCGACATCGCCGGTCACGATGTTCGTCTCAATCTGTGTCCCTTGCAGCCGGGCGAGGGCGCTTCGAAGGCCGCTATATCCACGCCCATCCGATGGCCGGTTCGTTGCTTTCAGAAGGTCGAACGCCTTCAGGCGAACGATTTTTGAAACCTTCTGACCTTTGTTGATAGCTGCCATAATTTGACTGATGCAGTAGATCAGCACATCGCGATCGTGGATCGTTGCCAGACCATCGGACGAAGGTTTCACTTCGAGATAGTTTCGCCCCGTCCCATCTTCGTATCGCCGCACTCGGTGATCTGGTTTTGTAGAAAGCGAGAAAATCGGATGCGCCATCGAAGCCATGTCGCCCTTGGGTGCGGCATCAAAGATATCGCATACAAAAAAGTCGCCTTGTTCCTGCCGATCTGGCAGCAAGGGAGAGCGGTCGCCGTCTTTCGTGATTTCACACACCATGACCTATGTTTCGTGATTTCACACACACGGTCAAGCCCTTTCGTGATTTCACACACAGGCACAGAGCTTTCGTGTCTTTACACACATTTATTCGTGTCTTTACACACGCTTTATCGTGACTCTACACACAGGCCACTTCTAAAAGACTAATGAATTCATAGAACTATGAACACTTATCCACAGCGTAACACATTATATAACACATATTTAACACTACAAAATTTCCCATTATTTCAGCAGTGGCTTTCCGAACCCGAACGCATAGAGAAGTGCTCGCAGCTAAGAATGCGCGCGAAAGGCAGCGAAACGTGCCTCAGTTCAGCGGGTTCTGATCGAATCTTCCACGGTAGATCTTGCTCTTGAAATACACATTCTGCTTGGCCTTGAGTGGGTTGCGGTTACCCACCAACAGCAGCAGATCATCCGCCTTCATGCCCGTGATCTGCTCAGCGGTCATGAGCTTTTGACGTTGCTCTGAATAGGAAAAATCTCGCCCCTCGTTCGGGGCCTTACCCTCTCGAATTTGCTGAGAATAGACAGTGCTTTCCCCGAGGTGGCGCGCAGCCCATTCAGCGGTTTCGATATCGTTGAGGTTGAAGACGCGCTTGGTGATGCAGGAGCCGAAGATCGAGCGGGCATCATTCGGCCCATAGGCCTTTTCGACCTGGCCCGTGTCCTGGGTGACGAACAGGGCTTCGACACCGGCCCCTGCGGCGACGTTAGCAATGTTCATGATCTGCTCCATGCGACCCATCCGCACAAATTCATCGAGAACCAGCAGGATCGGGGCCTTGACCTTGCGCCGCCCGTCCTGACGCACGACCGTGCCCAGGACAAGGTTGATGAACAGGCGCATGAAGATCGCTTGCTTGTCCACCTGGTCGAGAGGCACCGCGATGAAGAGATCGACCCGATCATCAAGAAGATCATCCATGCGGAAGCTGGACCCGGCCAGGAAGTGGCGCATGTTGTCGGACTGCATCCACTCAAAAGCTTTCGAGACCGCTGTCTGAATCGACCCGCGTTCTCTGTCTCCCGCGCGCAGAATGGTGGCGGCGGTCTGGGCCGGGCGGTGGCCGACAAGGTCGCCATTTTCAGCCCAGGCCTCAAGCGTGCCGTCGAGGTTTGCAGACAGAAGCAGATCGGCGACGGCAATCAGATTGCGCCGGTTGGGTTCTTCCTGGGTCACGATCACTTCTATCGCCGCCGCGACCAGCTGGCGGGCCATTTCCGAAAAATGCGCGCCGTCTCCCTGTTCGGGTTTGACCAGGCCATCCGCAACCAGGGCCACGTCTCGCGCCAGCTCGTGGGGCCGGATGTAGTCGAGCGGGTTGAACTGATCCTGTCCATCCTCGACGAGGCCGAAGGGGTTGAGGACGGCCACCTTGCGCCCGAGCTCTTCGCGGTGCCGCCGCGTGACGGCGAAATTCTCGCCCTTGATGTCCAGGACGACGACCGGCCCCTGGTGATCGAGGATCGCCGGGATCACGGCGCTGACGCCCTTGCCGCCCCGTGTGCCGGAGACGACGAGGTGATGCCCGCCGCGCCAGCCCTTCGCATCGTTCTTGACGTAGCGCAGGAGCTTGCCCTTGTGCAGGGCGAGGGGCAGGCCGGTCTTGTTGCGCACAAGCTGGGCAATGTCGCGTGGGTCCATCCATCCCGCTTGCCACGGCCCAGTGCGGGATTTGCGGTTTCGGCCAATGCGCGGATTGAAGATTGCCGCCAGCGGAGCGCTGACAGCGACGGCTACGCCAAAGGCCCCGAGCGCGAAGGAGATCGCCATGGCCTGTTGCTGGGGCTCTGAATACCGGGCCAGTCCTCTAAGACCTTCCCAAATGGCGCGGGGCAGGGGCCAACCTGCGCCCATCCATGCCTGGACTGTCGCCAGCATGTCGCTGAACGGGCCTCTGAGGGGCCACAGGGCGGTCATGGCGGCTGCGCATAAGCACAGCCATGCGAGGACCTTCAACGGCACCCTGTGGCGCTCTGCGGCTGTCCCGAGAGTATCGAGGATGGTTGCCACGGCGATGATCGGGAAGACATAGGTGGTCACGGGATAGATCGCGACCGCTTGCGGAGCGAGGATCAGGGCGGCAGCGGCCAGGATCACAGCGCCGATCATGATCACCCAGTGGCGGGCTTCCAGAACAAAACTCATGGCTGGTCCTCTTGCGCGTCAGGAAACAGTATCTGCCAGAGCCCCCGGTCGCGATCCCGTTGGGTGAGGCGCTCTGGCAGGTCGCGCCGCACCAGCTCCTGCAGCGCAGGGTCGTCGCTCAGATTGTCGAAGACCAAAGTGCCCAGGAGCCATTTGAGGCGATCTTCGTCTTTCTTTTGCGACAGACGCCGCCGGGCATCGAGCGCTGCGATCTGAGCATCGAGCTGGGCTTTCTTCTCGGCCAGTTCTTTGATCCGGGCGTCTGGATGGCGGCTTTGGGACATGGGGCAACCTCGGCAATAATGGGGGCGAATGTAGTGGCGGATTGATAGGTTGAAAAGTTTTAAATGCGCGCTTATACATTGTCTTCGACAACGTGCGCGTCCTCATGGGGGTAAACCCCCGCGCCGGACGGCTTCCCCCCAAGGCGGCGATGCCGCCTGAACGAGGGTTTCACCCTCGCGCTCCCGACCAGCGCAACCAGGCGCTGGACCCTGTTTTGAAGAGAGGCGTCTCAAGCGTGGCGATCTACCATCTCAGTGCAAAAGTGATCAGCCGGGCAGGGGGCCGTTCATCGGTCGCAGCCGCCGCCTACCGGACGGCTGGGCGGCTGCGGGATGACCGGCAGGGGTTGGAGCACGACTATTCCCGCAAAGGCGGTGTCGTTCATTCCGAGATCATGGCCCCAGAGAATGCGCCAGACTGGATGCGCGATCGCGACCAGCTCTGGAACGCGGTCGAAGCCGTCGAGAAACGCCGTGATGCACAGCTTGCCCGCGAGATAGAGGTGGCGCTGCCGCGTGAGCTCGATCGCGGGGAGCGGTTGGAGCTTTTGCGCGGGTTTGTGCAGCGCGAATTTGTCGATCGCGGCATGATCGCGGATGTGGCCATTCACGATGGCAAGGCCCGTGATGGCCACGGTCAGCCCCATGCGCATGTCATGCTGACCATGCGCGAGCTGACCGGCGAGGGGTTCGGGAAGAAGGATCGCAGCTGGAATGGGCCGGACCTGCTGATGGGCTGGCGCGAAGGCTGGGCGCGGGACGCGAACATCGCCCTTGAGCGGGCAGGGCGTTCGGAGCGGATCGACCACCGGTCCCTCGATGTTCAGCGCGCTGAAGCCGAGCAACAGGTTGTGCGGGCGCGCGGGGGCGGGCAGGAAGAGTTGGCACTTGAGCACGAGAAAAAGGTGGTCGAGCTCAGTCGCGAGCCCGAGCCGAAAATCGGGCCATCGGCCAATGCCCAGGAGAAACGCGGGATCGTCACGGAGCGCGGTGAGGCTTTCCGCGCGGCTCAGGCGCGCAATGCACAGCGCCAAGAGTTGGGCTGGCGGCAGTTGGAATTGCGTCTTGAGCTGATGGAGCGCGGGCGCGCCTTCATTGCCAGTGCGCGCGAGCGGCTGGATCAGCTCTGGGGCCGCGCCGAGGCGGCGATGTCACGGATCAAGGAGAGGGTTATGGGCGAGGTTGAGAGGGCGCAGGCTGGGGCCGAGCGGGGCGATATGGACGCGCGCCGGGCGGCGGTGTTGGGGCGCGATGTTGATCGACCCGAGGTTCAAGCGCCGGATGTCGGGCGGGAGAGGGTTGCGCCTGACGATCCAGACCGAGATCGTCGGGACGCCATCCTTGGGCGTGTGCGCGATATCGGACAGGAGCGGGATGCAGCGGCGGTAGAACGAGACATTGCCGCTCGCGACGGCGAGGGTCGTGACCAGGGGCAGCGGGATGACATTCTCGGGCGCGGGCGTGATAATGCGTCCGAGCGCGGGCAGGGCCGCGATCGCGACAGAGACAGAGAACGGTGAAAGACGTTTGCGGAGGGGTGGCCAAGATGAAGAAATGGCGCGTTGTTCTTGATGCCGCGAAGGCCCCGACCTGCGGCGACTGGGTTGCCGTGAGCGGGCTTTGCCCGAGCGAGGAAGAAACCGCACGGTTCCTCTTTTTGGACGGGACGGAGGCAGATGGGTTCACGTTCCTCGATGCCCCACAGGAGCAGGTTGGCAACTCTCCTAGTGGCGAGCAGGTTCCGTGGCTGCACTTTCCAGACTGCATGGAGATAGTCGGGGTGGAACGTCAGGACTGGCGTCCGCCGAGCTGGCCGCACGACAAGACGTTGTGGCGTCTGACCCTGGTAAGCCTGCCGTCGAATGTCGAATTCGAGAAACGGCTTTTGGAGGGCCAGGAAAGCAGGCGTGGTGTCCTGAGCCGGTTAGGGTTGAACCGCGCCGGGTTTGTCGGAGGCTGATTACTCCGTTTCACGCGACGTTATCGAACTCGTAGCTTTGTTGACAGAACGTCTCCTCGGCCTCTGCTGGCGGGATGTTTCCGATGGGTTGCAGCAGGCGGCGATTGTTGAACCAGTCGACCCATTTCAGGGTTTCCCATTCGACCGCATCTGCGGTTTTCCGCGGCCCCAGCCGGTGGATGACCTCAGCCTTGAACAGGCCGATGATGGTCTCTGCCAGAGCGTTGTCGTAGCTGTCCCCAACGCTTCCGACCGATGGCTCGATCCCGGCCTCGGCAAGCCGCTCGGTGTAGCGGATTGACACATATTGGCTGCCCCGGTCGCTGTGGTGGATGAGATCACTGGCGGGTCGTCGCTCGTATAGTGCCTGTTCCAGGGCATCCAGAACGAACTGCGTTTGAGGCGACCGGGATGCCCGCCAGCCCACGATACGATTGGCGAAGGTGTCTATAACGAAGGCCACATAGACAAAGCCCTGCCAGGTCGAGACGTAGGTGAAGTCACTGACCCAGAGCGTGTTCGGCGCAGGTGCCCGGAACTGCCGGTTCACCTTGTCGCGCGGGCACGGCAGCGCCTTGTCCGGCCGCGTCGTCTTCTGCGGCTTTCCACGGACAACGCCCTTTATACCCAGCTGTCGCATCAGCCGTTCCACCGTGCAACGGGCCACGTCAAAGCCCTCGCGCCGCATCTGGTGCCAAACCTTGCGCACCCCGTAGACCTCGAAGTTCTGGTCCCAGATGCGTTGTATCTCAGGACGCAAAGCCGCATCCCGTTTGGCGCGCTCCGATGCACGACCAGGGTCACGGGCGATGGCCACATGCTCATGGAAGGTCGAGGGGGCAATCGGCAGCACGCGGCAGATCGGCTCGACCCCAAACTCGGCCCGGTGATCGTCAATGAACCCGATCATCGTTTCAGTGGGCGGTCGAGCTCCGCCTGGGCAAAATACGCGCTGGCCTTCTTGAGGATCTCGTTCGCCTGGCGCAATTCCCGCACCTCACGTTCCAGTTCCTTGATCCTGGCCCGCTCCTCCGACGTCACGCCACCCCGGCGGCCTGTATCGGTTTGTTCCTGCTCAACCCAACGCCGCAACGTGTCCCGGCCGCAACCGATCTTCGGCGCAATCGCCTTGATCGCAGTTGCTTGGTCCGCGTAGCTGCCTTCATTGTCCAACACCATCCGCACGGCACGCGCTCGTGTCTCAGGTGAATAGCGGTTCGCTCTGTTGTCTCTTTCCATGGCTCCAATCCTTCCTCGATTTGGAGCCTCCGGCAAACCCGGGGCGGTTCAGGTTGAGATAGGCTAGGCACTTGGGTGTTGCGCACCCCAAGGCCTATTTGCAGCGCGGCAGACTAAGGAGGTTATTCGGTTCGGCACCATCCGCTTCGGTTTTCAGGTATTTCTTTCCATTCCGCGTAGCGATGATGACCCAGACCGAGTTGCCATTTACGCTGGTCCAGAAGCGCCAAGTGCCGTCTTCGATACCTTTGATGGCAACATCGAGCTTAATGCACCAAGGACCACCACTCTTTGAACCAGTGGCTCCGCCGATGCTGTCAATACGCCGGTCAGAGTCCGCGCCGTCTGGGATAATGCAGGTGATCTGATGATCCTGTGGCATGAGGTAATATCCTTCTTTTTATGACATTCAAGGATGCCAGGTTGAAACGGACCCGCAGAGGTAGATGCTATCTGCGAGCCCTGATGTTGTAGGGTCATAGGCTTAGCAATCAGGGAGATTGTCCAAGTTGTTGCTCGACGACTTATCGGCGGTCGAACGAAGGTATTTGCCGGTCGTTCCGTTCACCACGGTGATGTCGACACGAGACGTGCCAGCCTGCTGGACGTAGTAGGTATGCGTGCCGTTTTCGATATCGCGGATCGCGTCAGCCTTCATCCGTGGGGACCATGCCTCGCCTGATTTGCAAAGCTTGATGATGTCGCCGTCCTTGTCTTTTCCCGACGCGGTAACTTTTCTGTCAGCCATCTTTTCGTTCTCCATTTTGGTTTACATAAGTATAGCTAGTGCTACACTTGAGGTCAGATATAGTGATCGCTATACTTCTGTCAACCCGCGAACAGAGAGAATCTTGCATGTCAGAAAAATTTGGCGAAAAGCTCAGAAAAATCCGAACATCCAAGAACATGACGCAGGAGGAGTTGGCGACGGTCCTAGGGTCATCAAAGGCGTATGTCTGGCAGCTCGAAAACAAGAAGAATGCCAAGCCGTCCGCTGAGTTGCTGCTAAAGATCGCAAATCATTTTGGGGCCTCGCCAGAGTTCTTCCTGGACGATACGCAAGACGAGCCTTCTGACCGACAAATCGAGGATGCCTTTTTCAGAAAATTCCATAAGCTGTCTGAGAATGACAAGCGCACGATTGAGAGGATAGTTTCAGGTTTTGACGACGAAGATTAGCAGCCCTCCGATGAAAGAGGCCAACCGTCTTACAAGGCTCTGGCAGGGCCACGGCCCGAACACTTACCCACTGGATATTTCAAAGCTCATTGATGGCGCACTTCAGAACAGCGATTTTGGTGGCGAACTGAAAACCAAGATAGGCAGCTATGACTCCTTCGAAGGGTGTCTTGTTAAAACAAAGAACACCGACAAGTGGACGATTTTGCTGAACTCGGAAATCGAGAACAAGCGGCGTCAACGGTTCACATATGCCCATGAGTTGGGACACTTCATGTGCCATCGGGGCTTGCGGGATCGTTTCGAAGACAGCGATGATACCCTGAACGATTTCAGGGATAAGATAGAAACCGAGGCCAACGTGTTTGCGTCGTGGCTACTTATGCCTGCCAACCTTCTCAGAGATGAGTTTAGCGGGATTGGCTGGAATACGGATTCCCTATGCGAGATAGGAAACCGTTTCGAGTGCTCACTCCAGGCGAGTGCTTTGCGATTTGTTGGACTGTCCAGCAAGCCCGTTGCATTTATCGTGTCGCGCGATGGAATGGTTGTTTGGGGCAGCAAAAGCAAATCAGCTCCGTACATATCAGCGTTTTGCTTTGGAGATGAACTACCCAAAGCCTCCCACGCTCTTACAGCCCACCTCAATGGTGAATCCTGCACATTGCCGCAGGATTCCGGCTTTGCTTGGAATGAGTTTCGAAGCGCGAAGGAGAGCCAGTACTTCGATTATTCCGGGCGGGGGTATCAGTACACATGCATTGAGTTTGTTGGATAAGTTGATGAACCCCAATGATAAACAGCCCTAGAAATTGTGTGATCCCGGCAGTGTGCCGGTCTCGCTTTGAGCGATAGCCAAGTCAGGGGATCGACGGGCTAACGCCCGCTCACCCCGGCCCTGACGTTTTCCAAATTCTATTGATCCGCCTGCCATCATGGCAGGTCCGAGAAAACCGGCAAGCGCCGCCTGCGGCGTCGGTTCCGGTCGAGAATTCCGGTTCCTCCCACGCGCAGGCGCGCGGTTTCCTCCCAAATTCACGCCCTCCACCCGGTTGTCACAGCCCCGCCAGGCCGCAGGACGGGCTTTGCCCTTACCTGCTCTGCCCTTCGGAATGCATGGGCATTCCAAAGATCAGAACAGGAAGGCCCGCCCATTAGCGGAAAGGGGAGCAGACCCGGACCGCGTCACGCGAAGGAGGGTCACAAATGACCGCAGAGAAGTTTGACGTTTATTCCCATGTCACCAATCAGATCATCGCGCAGATCGAGGCGGGAACGCCGCCCTGGCGCAAGCCGTGGACTGGCGGTGGGGCATCGGTCAGCCTGCCGGAACGGTTCAACGGTGAAGCCTATCGAGGCATCAACATCCTGATGCTTTGGGCGACAGCGATGGCCAAGGATTATAGCTCAGCCCGCTGGATGACGTTCAATCAGGCCAAGCAGCTTGGGGGCCATGTCCGCAAGGGCGAGAAATCCGCCACGGTCGTGAAATACGGCACCGTCGAGCGCGAGGACGAAAACGGCGAGGAACGCCAGATCCCCTATGCCAAGGCCTACCGCGTGTTTAACGCCGACCAGATCGAGGGCCTGCCCGCTGAATTCTACATCCTGCCCGATCCGCCCCGTGATCTTGGCACCAAAGCCGATCCTGCGTTGGAAGCGTTCTTTGCAGCAAGTGGCGCACAGATCGACAGCACCGAAGAGCCGCGCGCCTATTACAACATCAAGACCGATCGCATCCACATGCCGCCGATCGCGACCTTTCACAGGGCCGCAGGATATTACGGCACCTTGGCGCATGAGCTGACCCACTGGACAGGGGCGACAAAGCGGCTGGACCGTTTGGGCCGCTTCAATGATCGCAAGGCTTACGCGTTCGAGGAGCTGGTCGCGGAAATTGGCAACTGCATGCTGTGTGCGCAGATCGGTGTGGAGCCTGAATTCGACCAGAGTGCGGCCTATGTCGAAGGATGGCTTGAGGCGATGAAAGAAGACAGCCGCGCGATATTCCGCGCCGCGTCCGAGGCGCAGAAAGCCGTGGATTACATCATGGTCCGCACCGCGCAGGCCGACAGGATGGCCGCTGAATAGCATTCAATCAAGCCGAATGATCGAGGCCCCCGTCAGCAGGCGGGGGCCTTTTGCGTTATGGTTTGATCCTGGCCGTGGATGGTTTCAGGGTGACCTGTCGGCGGGCAGCCTGAAGGCCACCCTCCGACAGGCCCGGCGCTTCGCGCGGACGGGCATGGGATGCCCGGAGGCGACGCATATGGATATCTCAGTTGCCATATCAACAGAGGTCTGTCGCCGGGACGACGCAGGCAGATTCTACGTGCTGAATCTGGTGGATGACGGAAGACAGTCTCGATTGTTGTCGTTTGGTGCAGTATTTGCACGGCATGATAGCCAGCAAAACATATGAGAAGCTGATTCCTCGCCACGAACGCGAGGCACTGGAGCAGGCGCTTGGAATGGATTCGGGATATGTCCTGGATTTCAGCGACCGCACCTTCAATGACTTCTTTTATGAAACGATTGCTATTGACCCAGAAGACCAGTCGCAGCTCTTTAACGGTCGTGGAACGTCAAAGGCAAAGAGACTGCGTTCGTTTATTGAACGTGCCCAACCGGCGCTTGTGGCGAAGATATTGCGCGAAATGTGGGAATATAGGGAGGCAATAGGGTTTGCGCCATCTGTGCCGAACGAGGGCAAGCTGAAGGAGTCTTATTTTTCCATTGTTGCCCGTATCGAGGGGCGTGCGGACGCCATTGACACATCTGCAATCGAGACGTTCGAGCCGAATGAAACGCTGGAAGAGCTTGTTGCTTCAATACGCCGCGATCTGGACGCGAACAAGCCACAGGCGGCTCTGGACCGCCTTCACACATATTGCATGAAGCGCTTTGCGTCTCTTGTCCGCAAACATGGTGGCGGAGAGTGCGGCAAGGACGATGCGCTTCACGCACGGGTGGCTAAATACGTAAAGATTCTGCGCGAGCAGCAGAACCTGAATCCGATTTCAGAACGTATTGTGAAAAGCTCCATCAGTGTTTTTGAAGCGATGAATCCGGTCCGCAACGACCAGTCGTTCGCGCACGACAATCGCGACCTAGTGCAAATGGAAGAAGCCCGTTTCGTGTTTGATAGCGTGACCGCGTTCCTGCGCTTTTCCAAAGCTATCGACGGACGGTTCTTCGAGGATTGACGCGGATCAGGTGCGGCGAGTCATAAGGCGGATCGCGGCTTCCTGCGGTCCCCATCGAAACGAGAACGTGTCTGACACATCAAACCAGCCGTTGCCGTCACCTGCCCCGTGATTTGCGCCCATGCACGAACACTGACAGTCATGCCCAACTGCATTGCGACAGGCCGGTGCGCACTTCTCCATTTCTCGAAATGGCTGAACGACATAGACCCGACCATAGCGATCCAACGCACCATCTACGAAGCGGTTGAGCCAGCTCAGGGGAAGTTTCCAGGATTTTTCCATATGTGCAAAGCGGATTGTTGGCCTGCGGTTGCCCGTCGCCAGGCCCGTGAGCCATTGGCGATTGTCAGCGCGATACGGCAGACGGGCCGTCAGCTTGTCGCCTTTCAGGCCAGAGCGAACGATTATTGGTATATCAGGCTGCGTCCACTGGCGGCGGATCGAGGGAGGAATGTTTGATGTGTCCAAGAGTGCGCCTTCCATAATGAATATTGGTTTGCAAACACATGGCTAACCTACGCTTTCCAGCAGCGCGATTTCGTCTTCAGTCAGGTCGAACAGATCATAGACGATGCTGTCGATCTGGGCTTCAGCCTGGGCAATCTCTGCGGTCAGGCGGGCGATCTCGGCCCGGTCGCGGTTGATCCAGTCTTCCCAATCGGAACGATCGGTCAGGGGGATGTCGGCCTTGAACACCTTCTTCACCTCGGCGCGGAAGGTGGCGAAGTCGGGCAGGGTCCACCATTCCTTGAGCTTGTTGGTCAGCTTGGGCTCGCGTCCAGGCGGACAGAGGTCTGGTAGGCGGCGCGTAAGAGCGGTTTGGAGTGCTAGGCGTTTCTGGGCCGCTGTCTGGCAACTGTTGGTTAGGCCCTCAAGGTCGGTTTTCTGCTCAGCTGAGATTTTTGGTATCACGGCCTGCTCGACAAACTGAGAGTGCATTTGATGGAAGCCACCACGAACAGGAACACTGTTTCCGGTGATCGTGAACCAGGCCACTTTGGAGTTCAGGAAAGCTGCGAGCCAGGCGTCGTCTGAACCGATAAAGTAGCATTTGTTGTTCGTAAAATGCCCGTCTTCCAACTGGAACTGTGGCACATTACAAAACTCAGGGTAGAGCACCTTTGCGCCTTCAAAGTAAGGCAAGTAGGCCTCCTGCGCCTGTTGGAGCTCGAACCATTCCTGCTTGGTGGCCCGCTTTTCCAGCTGATCCTTGAATGGCAGTAGCCAATCCCGAATGGCCGGATAATCGTCAATGTTGATCCGGTTCTTAGGGATGTAGATCAGCCACAGGCCGCGCGGCTCGGCACGCCAGCGTTTCAGGTCCTTGCCTTCGAGGAAGGGTTTCAGCAGATCAGCAGACTTTGGGTCCTGGGCGCAGAGACGCTCCTTGGTTGCGTTGTCGATCACAAAGGCCGCGTTCAGGCCGGTCTTGATGCCGTAGAGCGGTGATCCATAGGCTTCCTTTAGGGTCTTCCTGCCCTTCTTGATCTTGTCCCGCAGAGCGCGAAGTGCGGGGTTTTCTAGCTCCCATGATCCAGCCCCCAGAGCAGTTTGCGGATACGGGCCGGCGGCAGCTTCCCAAGTGGCGAGGAAATTATTGTCTGGCAGGGCATCGACTTTCCAGAAGCGCAGCTCATGCCCCTTGGGCGCGACCCCGCGTTTCATTGTCAGTATCGCCGGGTAGGTGGTCACACCTTCGAAGACTTGCAGGTCGCCAAAATCGACTACGCTTTCGATGGTCGCCTCTTTCAGAAGGTATTCGCGCAGGGGCTTGCCCGAGCCGGTCTTGAAGAAGGTGTTCGAGGAAATGTAGCCCAAGCGCCCGCCCGGTTTCAGCAAGCGCAGGCCGCGTTCGTAGAAATAGCAGTAGAGATCGGCCCGGTCGGAAACGACCTCATACCGCTTTTCCAGATAGGGTTTCAGCAGCTTCAGAAGTTCCATCCGCACATAGGGCGGGTTGCCCAGGACCACGTCGAAGCCCCCTTCGGCAAAGACGCCGGGGAAGGCCGTTTCCCAGGTAAAGGCGTGATCGAGATAGGCAAAGTTGCTGTCCTCGATCAGGCTGTCACCGACGCGGATGCTGCCCGACAGGCTGTCCAGAACCTTGCCGCGCCGGGCGGTCTTGATCCAGAGCGACAGCTTGGTGATCTCGATGCTTTCCTCGTTTACGTCTACGCCGAAGAGGTTGTCGGTCAGAATTTCGCTGTCGGGGACATAGTCGAGCAGATCGCCAAAATGTTCGGCCTTGGGCAGCAGGTCTTTGATCTTGTCGTTCACGCGGGTCAGTTCGGCCTTCATGAAGTCGAAGGCCATGATCAGGAACACACCGGAGCCACAGGCGGGATCAACAATGCGCAAGGATTTCAGGCGATCGCGATAGGCTTGCCAGGCGTCCAGCTCGGCCGACTTTTTCCGCCAGGGGATATTTTCGTAGTCGGTGACATCCGCGCCCTTCTTGGCGTGAGCGCGCAAGGTGTCGTCGAAGATTTCCCGCAGGTGCGTGCCCAGGGTTTCGGCGACGATGAAGCGCGCGATGTAATCAGGGGTATAGACTACCCCATCGCGTTTGCGACGCCCGCTTGTACCGGTGGCTTTCTCGGGCTCTTCCTCTTCACCGCGCGCGATGGCTTGCAGGCGTTCCACGTCCGCGATGGACTGTTCAAAGATGTGGCCGAGAACCGTGACCGAGACTTCGGAGGCGAAGTCATAGCCGCCCAAGGCCTTGAACCCTTCGCAGATGTCATCGGGTATGATCAGCCCGTTGATCACCGCGTCTTCGCGGAACAGCCCCCCGTTGTAACGCGGGATTTTCAGCTCGTTATTGCCCACGTCGATGGCACGGAACAGGCCTTTGAAATTATCCCAGACGGGGCGAGGGTTGTAAGGGTCACGCGCGACGAAGGCGTTTTCCAGCGTGTTGTCTGGCAGCAGGCCAGTGTCTTCGGCAAAGGCGATGAACAACACCCGATCGAGGATCTTCTGCGCGAGGGCAATCGCATCGAGAGGCGCGATCGCGGCATCGGCCTTCTGGACGGCGCTCAGGAGCTTGAGGCGCAGGTCCTTGTAGTCCTGATACAGGCTGTCGGTGATGTCCTTGTCTTCGCGGCGGCTTTCTTTCAGCAGATCAGCCGTGCGGCCAGACAGCAGGTTTTCCGCTGACAGGAGCAGCATGAAGCGCGCGTATTCTTCCGGGTCTGTCAGCTGATCGAGGCGGAATTCCTCATAGGCCGAGGTGCCTTCCCCGAAGCCGTAGAAGCGCAGCTCGATCATGTTCGAGACCAGCACCCATTTCACGCCGCGCGCGTTCATGGCGTATTCCCACGCCTGTTGAACGGGGCTCTTGTTCCTGCCCGGCATGATTGCATCGAGGTCGCGGGTATCCGCGCCCTTCAGCTCGAATGGTGCCACGATGTCAGGCGTCTTGCCGCCAAAGCGGCCAAGCGCCAGATCGACGCTGCCGCGCAGAATATTTTGTTCGGTTGAGACGTTGTAATCTGCGCCACCAGCCGGGCCGTGGTAGCCGAGCACACCTTCAACGATCTTGGAAGCGAACTGCCCATGCAGGGCGGTTTCTTTCAGGCGTTCAATCCGGCCCGAGCTGATCAACTCTGCCCAGGCTTCTAGCGCAGCCAAGTGGTCTGACGGGATCGGATCGGCTTTGATGTGGCGCTTCAGGGTCTTACGGTTGAATAAATTCATGAATTAAAGGGCTTTCTTGATACTGCCCCATGGCAGCGAAACATAGAGATCGCGCATGAGAGCAAAGCGCTCTTCAAAGGACGGAAGGTCACCAATTTCGAGGGCGAGCGTTTCCCAATCGGCCTGGGCGCGTTGCTTGATTTCCGGGTCATCCATGGACTCTGGCTTGGCCTCGATCCCACGGCTGCGGCATTTCTCGATCAATGTGGTCAAGATGGCTGTTTTGTCAGCGCCGCTGAAATCATGCTCGCCAATCAGAAATGCGATGTCGTAGACATCCTGTCGCCGATTGCGCTTGCGTACGGGTTGCTGAAGCAACGCACGGAATTTTTCAGCGACAAGCTCATGAATGGTGAACGCACGCACCGCCACACCGGCCCCGTGCAGGTTCAGCTCCTGGAAGGCATAGACCTGATCACGGAAGCTGATCTCGACATCAAGAACCCGACTAGCCTTGCCGTCCGCCAGCCGGGCCTCTTCACCTGTGCCACGCTTGGCAGAGCCAATGCGGACCCGGAGCGCGGGGAATTCGTGATCTTCGAAGTTCTCTGCGCGCGGCATCTTCTTCACCGATTGCACTCGACAGAGGAGATCGGGGTAGCCGAGCTTGATCGCGGTGCGAGGCAGAACCTCATTCAGTTCGGTGATGATCTTTTCCGTCAGGTCGGCGGGCTCTGCCATCGAGGTGAAATCAACATCCCCGGTGACCCGATTGCTTTTGAAAGCCAGGGCCATGACCGCCCCGCCCTTCAAAACAAGTGTCTTCGATAATGAAGGGGCTAGGCCAATTGCCCCCAAGACAATTTCCGTTACCTGGCGATCTCGATAGAGCGTTGGGTTTGCACGCGCGGTTTCGACCCATGCGCGAACATCAACATCGACGATGTCGAATTTTGTATCTTGCGCGTGCGGGTCAGTGTCAGACATTTATTGAAATCATCCAGCGTTCTGAGAATTCAGGGGCGTACTCGGCGTCAGGGTCGAGTTTGCGCGACCCGCCCCGTTGAGCAAACTGCTCCCAGTTGTGCAGCGCCGGATCATCTATGTCCATGACTTCAGACAGAATATAGCCTGCGCGGACTTTTGCGATCTTACTGTCGAGGAGATCAATTGCGGCAATAATCTCGGGCACCCACTGATCCACCTCATTCTCCCAGACATCGAGAACATGGCGCATGCCCCCACAAAGCTGTGGTTCAGCAAGCATGTCAGCAAAGGTTTGGCCAATTGAAGTGATCCGCGTTTCCTCACCACTCACGGGGGCCGGTGTCCAGGGGTGGCTTGATACATGCACCACGATCGGGCGGCGACGGATCGTGTCCTTGAAGCCAGGCCTGTTCAGAACAGGAGCTTCAATTTGGCCTAGATTGGGCAGGGCTTCACGAAGACGTTCATCCCGGAGCGCATTCCACAGGGGCCTTTTCGGGGTTGTCAGGTGTAGCGCCTGCGGGCTGCGATCAGTAAGCCCATAGCGCTGCATGGCCGATAGATGCGAGACGTAGGCGAAAGGGTCAGCGATGCAGGCGACCTCTTCCGCCGATCCAGCTCTCGTTGATTGCGTCACACGCCACACGCCCGAGCGGAAGTCGGAGTCCATGACAAGCGCCTTCCGTGCCTCAAGGCGTCGTAGCGCATTTTTGGCGCGTGTCTGATCCCAGTCGTGCGGGAGGCGCTTCAACGGCTCGCCGTTCAGCGCCTTTTTGTGAAACAGGTGGTAGCCCAGAACGAAGAAGTCGTAGAAGGTTATGACTGGTAAGTCCTTGTCAATTATAGCCTTTTCTAGACCTTCGGTAAAATTCATCTGCCATCCTTACCCCTATGTCCTTAGGACATAGGGGTAAGGATGGCGTTATGTCAAGAGACACCATTATCATAGATGAGAATTCATATTATACACGACTGCGCTATCTATATGTCCTTAGGACATATAGATAGCGCAGTCAGATGTAAATAGGGCTTGGAATCTACCCAAACATTACGAGCTGTTGAGGCTCCACCCAATAGCCTCGCTGACGCTTGGAGGCTTCCAGTGTGACCAGAGCCGCGACGGCCTGGTTCTCGTCCTCGAACCAATCCATCCGAACCTGACCGCCCTGCCCTATGCGGCCCCATTCTCGGTAGAGCGTCCATTCGCTGAACAGGTTCGGCATGACCGCCATCCGGTAAAACCGGGCGACGTTCTTCGTTGGTTGGCGCTTTTCGAGATATGTTTGCATTGCTCAGAGATGATACTTACGCGCAATTTCGAGGGCTTCGGCCTGTTCGGTGCCGATGTATTCCTTGGTGCTCTCAATACTGGCATGGCCAAGCAGCAGTTGGGCCGCGCGCAGGTTGCCGGTTTGCTGATAGATATGGGTCGGGAAGGTCCGGCGCAGCGAATGCAGGCCATAGAGGCTGGGATCGAGGCGGGCTTTTTCCAGCCAGGACTTGAACAGCCGCCAGAGTTGGCTTTCACTGAGATGGGACTGGGACCACCGTGCCCCCTGCCCCGTGAACAGCCAGCCGTGCAACGGCTTTTCTGAAGCTGCGAGATAGGCGCGCAGACTGTCGCGCGTGCCCGAGGACAGCCGCGCCTGGACCGGGCGTGCATTGCGGGCTTCGGTCTTCTTCTGCCGAATTTCCACGATCTCGCGCACGCCTGCCGGTGTGGCCACATCCGAAACCCGCAGGCGCACCAGATCCGATCCTCGGAAACTGGTATCGAGGGCGGTGTTGAACAGTGCCAGATCACGCAAGGCTTTTTCCTGGCGCAGGATTATCCGGATCAGGGATACCTGGTCGGGCGTCAGCGGAGGTTTTTTACCCACGACGCGGCCTTTGTTCCAGGTGGTCTCAACGGCAGCTTTCACGGATAAATCCTTGCGAAGTTATAGCAATATAATACCCATAAACCTTGCATGACGGAGTGGGATGTTGTGAGGTGCTGCACTTTTCCCATATTTTCTTGGGCTTTCAGCTTTGGCCCTAATGCGAGCTTTTATTATAAAGCTCGCATGATAGTTAGAAG
>Ga0208815_1000147_pt1 | contig 21993 bp, 18 predicted proteins | sample Virmet3438_5245_FD_185733 | JGI IMG/M metagenome (GOLD analysis project Ga0208815, IMG submission 185733) | Marine viral communities from the Southern Atlantic ocean transect to study dissolved organic matter and carbon cycling - metaG... | ecosystem: Environmental > Aquatic > Marine > Oceanic ... | reverse complement strand
GGATTCTGTTGAGCTTATCCATTGGACTGCCCTCATAAGCAACGCCTGTTATGTCATTAGTCTTAAGCCAATCACAGGCTGCTTTTAAGTCTTGAGTAGTAGCCTCGCCACTACGAACCCTCTTAAGAAATTCGTTAGTGACAAGGTTGTGTAACTCATCAAACTTTTCTTCTTTGGCTTTAGCCATTTTTGTTTACGTCTTGATTATGTTTGGCGATTACAATTTTTCTCTTTTTGCCATTCTTCTTAGACCAACCTCTTCTTCTTAACTCTTCGTTATCTGCTTCTCCATAGCTATCATCATTTTCTTTATTAATAGGGAGAAGTATAGTATTAGGAGTTATTACAGTCATTAGTTTAATAGTTTCTTTTTAACAATTTCCAATGCCTGATCATCTAGTTTGTTATCAGTTCTAGCAACGTAAGCTTCAAGTAAATCTACTACTAGCTTCTTTACTGAATCTGACTTCAAGAAGGCGAAAAGGATGGGCTTGATAATTAGGATCATTGTATTAGGGGGTTAGGGTTAAACTTTATCGAGTGTGCCACGTGTGGCTTTAGTTGAGTGTTTCTTTGAAACCTTTGCTTCAACTTTAGGTTCTACTTTTACTTCTTCTTTGGTGTCTTCGGAGGACACTGATACTTCTGCTTCTGCCATAGTTTCCAGTTTTGAATTGGTTTACATTCTTTTTTTAATTTCTTTTCAACAGCTTTCTCTACATCTTCTTTCCATTTAGCTATTGGTACTACATCACTACACATATGACCAAGATCAGAATTAGGAAGTAGCATAAATCCTTTCTGTTGCAGTTCTGCACACTTCAGGACTCTAACTAATTCATAGTCTAATCTCATCTTTTCTTCTTGTCTAGCTGCTATACTACGACACCTTTTTAAACCTTCACGGTCTAAAGGTACCATAAAGTTAATTTGACCTCCCCAGTTTTCAGCTACAGTATAGTTCTGTTGCTGCATACTTCCACCTTCAATATCATAGGGAGTTGTATGATTTCCCATATAGAATGGAGAAAATGTCATTGTAGCTCCATTGCAGCTAATATTAGGACCGTAATGCTGTCTAGATGGTGCTCCATTATTCTGGAATTGCACCGCCTGATTGGTTACATTACCTGTCGCAGCTGCAACTGGATTACTGACATTTCTATCTCCTTCAGCACGGGCTGGTGTTATTGAGAGAAGACTGATAAGGATACCGTAGTAGAAGTAGTGTCGATTTCTCTTTCTATTTCTGTTACTGATAGTACCTGACTGGCTGCTCTTGTTACCACTTCTAACTCGAAGGGATCTCCAGCTGTATGTAGGGTGAATATTGAATCTGAATCGGCTATACCTCCTGATGAGGCTGATGTATGGGTTATATTTTCCCCAGTCCATTTGTTTAATGCAGACCCATAGGTTGTCGTAGTTATTTCTTCTACGATCTCTTGAGTCGTTGTCGTTGTACTGTTCATCGACCCCTGTGTGAAATTGGGGGTCACTAATTCTGCTCTCGCTACCGTGGGTGATGCCAGTAATAAGAGTACTAGCCATTTTTTCATGTCTTTGGTTTGTCCTTTTTATTATTACCGTTACCAGTAGTTAAGCCGAATGTTGCAAGTGCTCCAGTAAAGATACTGGCAGGGAAAGTTATGTCTCCACCTGGGCTTTTCTTGATCATTGGTATTTCTACATAGTTCAATGTAATAATAAAGCCACTCCAAACAACAACACCAAGTCTAACAAATGTACCTAAAATTTGTATTTGGTGTTCTTGGTCTTCTGCAGCATCTTTTAATTTTCCGAAGAATCCTTTTTCTTCTTTCGCTGTTGCTTCCATTTATCAATTTTACCTTGTAGGAATTTCTGTAATTTCTTTTTTATTTGATCAAAGAGAGGTGTAGCTAGGGTGGTTGTTGCTACAGCTGCTACCGCTGCATAGGTAGCAGTTGCTACTACTTCTGCAGTTGGTAAAGGCATCTGTATATCTAATACAGGTAACTGTACTTTAGGTGGAGGAGGTGGTTCTTCCGTAGTCTCTTTCTCTACCCCTTCAGGAGCCTCCAAATCACTCGGAGGAATCACCATAGGGGTATAACCTGGAATACGAGCTGAAGGTGGTTTAAACTCGATTTCCATTGTAGGTAGAGGTTTAGGAACAGTAGGTACGTTTATCCTACCAAGGTTTGCCGACACCTGTTGTTGGGGTTTTTTGTTCGTTAACGCCGTTCTCTACAGCTGCTTCGATAGCAGCTACAGTACCTTCTTTATTTGCATCTAGTTTAGCCTTAACCCAACCTAATACAGTTGACTCTGTAAGGTCAGCATAAGGTACCAGAGTGTCAGGTTTTGGAAGATCTACTTCACCAGTAGCTCTGAATTTGTAGGTACCATCTTCACCGTTAACGCGGTAGATTACTTTATTTACATACCCATCAGCGAGTTCACGCTGAAGGGTGTTTACTTGCCAAGTTTTTGTTGCCATTATAATGAAGATTTATTTGATATTAAAAATGCTTTATAGTCAGCTTTGACTTGTGTAGTCCACGCAGCATTACATATTGCCTGTACGTCTGCATCTTCTCCACTTATATCTGTATCAACTAGGTTATCACTTGCATCAAGTGTTCCTGGTTGTAATACTTTTCTATGGAAGGAACGGGTAAGTTCCACACCATCTTCTTTAATGACGGTTGCAGTTCTTACTTGAATGTTCCACTTAGAAACGACTTCGATTTTGTCGTTTTCTAATGTTTTTGTGATTGCCATTTAGGGAAATTCTCCGAATTAAACAGGTTTATGGCTTAGTTTATAGACTTGCTAACGGTCTTATTGTGCCAAATAAGTACCAGATATTTGGAATGCTGTACCGTTGGTAGTGTCATTATTATTTACTATCATTGCCCAACCAGTATTCAAATCAGTTTTATGAGCAAAACCTATTTCCATATTACTAGTATTGTAATTTATATGAGTTCTGTTCTCACCTTCCCAACCACTATCTGACCCAAATAAACTTCCTGTGAAAGCCATTCCACCTCTATACTCAGAGTTGTTTTTAGATGCAAATGGTAGGCTTATAGTAAGATCGTTTCCATCATTAGATCCAATAGAATTAACTTCAATCCAAATAGCGACATGTACTACATTACCAATTTTGGTATATAGACCATATTGTTTATGATAAGTATTAACTACGCAACCTAAAGTAGGCGTGTATGAACCTTCTTCATAGTCGTCAAGAGCATTCGTCGCTGCTGTATCAGATCCAAAACATAAACCATCAGGAGTAAACCTTGCTATGTCAGCCAATGATCCTGTGTTTGCACCTATTTTAAAAACTATTCTTTGTCCACCTGCTCCACCTGTAGCAGCACAAATCTCTGTTTGTCCTGTATTTTTTATTAGTGTATCTTGTGAACCTGTTTTTAATAGATGTATTTCAAGATCACTACTAGATTCACTTTTAAGTCCAGTGTTAGTAGTCTCAAGCTTCTTAGCACCATTGTAATATAAACCTACAGCTCCATCTTCTACTGCTTGGATTTGAAGTTCATCATCAGCAGCGTTATAAACTCTGAAGTCGTCTGAGCAGATTCTTAGTGATCCTGTACCTGTATCTTTAATGTATGATTTAGATCCATTATGATAGATTTCTAAATCTTGTCCATCACCTAATCTTAATTTAGAACTATCTGAATCAATATCTAAAAAACCAGTCTGATTGATACCACCATAAATATTTATTCCGTTTGCGTATGTATCAAGCTTCTTCGAGTTATCGTAATAGAGTTCTACGGTTCCGTCTGCTACACCTTTTAAATAAATTTCATTATCTGTTTTAGCTAAATGTAATTCGTCACTTCTAACTTTTAAAATACCAGTAGCATTATTTATAATGCCTTGAGTATTATCATGGAACATACGCATGTCATCGTCAGTCCCTAACCTGACTTGCTTATCATCATTAAATTTCAGTCCAGTATCAAATGTGTAGCATTGTAGAGCGTTATTATGGTATAGCTCGATAGCACCTCCACCTATACCTTTTAAATTAGTTTCCCAAGCTGCATCAGCATAATTCTGTAAATAAATAGAACCACCATCTTCAGCTCGTAACCGCCAATTATCATTATTATCATCACCTTCATCAGCTATTAAACGTATTTGAGCATGACTACCTTCTGCACCAATAACTTTTATATCATCTTGAACCGTAACGCCCCAAGATTCCGTATTTAGCTTATTGACGTTATTGTAATAGAGTTTTACAGCTCCACCAGAAGTGGCATGAATCATATCCTGATCGGATGCATTCCTAATATAAATATCACTTCCAAGTATTTTTAATCCACCTGTTCCTGTATCTGAAATGAAAGAATTAGAGCCATCATGATATAGCTCTAAATCATTCCCCGTACCAAACCGTATCTTCTCATTATCCAAGAGGTCGATTGGAGTTTTCAAACCTCTGTCATCAATTGTTGTTAATGCCATAGTTATTTAGCCTCCAATGCGGCGACTTTAGTTTCTAGTGTTTCGATTTTTGCCATAGCCTCTTGTAAGGCTTTAATGGCTTTCATATATAAGATTGAATATTTAACTGTTTTAGTTTTAGTTCCTAAGTCTTCATCTGTATCTGGATCTCTATCAATAGATTCACTAACAAGACCAGCACTTACAGTCTCAATTTCTTGAGCAACTACACCTATATGTTTATCTGTAGGTAATCCAGTTGAGGCTTTAAAATTGAAGTTTCTAACTTTAACTGCTTTTATATCATTCCATTGAGAATTAGCATCAACAATGTTTTCTTTTAGTTTAACATCTGAAGTAGATCCATAGGTATTGTTAACATTTAAGCAATCTCCATCACCTTGTACGTGCATTTTTAGAGCATTAGTAGTATCTCTACATTGGAAATAATCAACGCTATTAGCATCAGTATTGGCTTTTCTTAAAGTTAAACTAGCAGTAGCATCGCTTACACAATTGTTATATAATCTACCGTTACTGCCAATATCAAAAGATTCTAAATCTACTGAAGTTGAATTAGAAGTTCTAAAAATAATTCTATCACCTACATTTGCATGATCAAAGTAGTAATTCGCATTTAAATTTATAATGGTACGATTATAATCATATTGTACATCACCAGTACTATGTCTAAGTATATAACCGTTTGCACTAGTCTCTAAACGCTTGACATGATTATGATACAGCTTTACACTATCATTCTGATCTGCTATGATCATATATTCATCATTGGCAGCATTTAATACCATGAATTGATCGGAAGCTACTCTTAAAGCACCTGTACCAGTATCTTTTATAAAGCTATTAGATCCATCATGAAATATCTCTAGATCCTGCGAAGCTCCTAGTTGTATCTTTCCTGAATCATTGTCGATCAGAATATTACCAGTTTTAACTTCTAAGTCTCCATTTGCTCTAAGAGACATAGTATGAGCAGGATGTTGTTGTCCATCTGCTTGATTATGCCAGTCAAATCTAACAGGCATATCATTACTAGCACCAGGCGTTCCGTCTACTTTTACTTGGTGATATGCAACATGATCCCATGCACTCCCAGTTGCACCATAATAATTTATGGTTCCAATACTATCGCCGTCTTGAACTATAGTCCCATTACTACCTATCGTAGCATTTCTACTCTTGAAAAAAGTCATATAGGGATCATAAGCATTAGCTGAATATCTACCAATACTTAAACCATTACCATCTGCACTATGAGCTTGTATGTCAGCATGTAAGCTACTTGCATCAGCAACGGATGTTGTTTGTTCTCCAGCTAATAACCTTCCAGTAACAGTGACACCAGTCGAAGTCGTTTCCAGCTTCTTACTATTGTCGTAATGGAGTTCTACGGCATTATTGGGCCTAAACCTGGCAGCAGTTTCCCCTGATGTTGCTTCTATATAAAGATCTCCAACCGTATTTCGTATATTCCCGTTGCCATAATCTGATCTATATATCTCTATTGAGTTACTTATTTTTACACCACGAAGAGCTGATGGGTTTGTAGTCTCTATAGCTTTAACATTGTCATAGTAGAGTTCTACGGCTCCATCAGGAACAAATGCTGCTAAAGTTTCCCCAGCACCAGAATTAGTAATTTTAAAAGTACCTGCTGTACTTAAATAATTAACATCAGATGAATGCCAAAGATGATAATCATCACCAGTACCTAGTCGTATATGTAAGTCATCTTCTAAATCTAAATGACCACTAATCTTTACGCCATCACTAGCTGTCTCAAGCTTCTTAACATTGTCGTAATAGAGTTCAACTGTTCCGTCACCAATAATATTTATACCTTGTTCATCACCTTGTGGTTTTAGTTGAATATCGTCAGCAGCTTTAATAATAGTGTCATCACCACTACCTAAAATGAAAAGATCACCTGTGCTGTTTGAAATATAACTATCTGTTGCATTGTGCCAAATTTGTAAATCTTGACCAGTTCCAAAGCGTCCTCTAGCACCATCAGCAAAATCTAAATTAGCATCTAATACTTCTATATGTTCAGCACCAACTGCATCGTCTGCAATCTTTGTACCATCTACAGCATCAGCTGCAATCTTAGCAGTCGTAACTGCTAAGTTCTGTATCTTAGCTGTACTTACTGTATTATTAGTTGGAGTACCTATATTTACGGATGATCCGAGTGTAAGAATGAAATAATCACTACCAGTAGCGGGGGCATTAGAAAAGATAATTGAGCTACCGTCAATAGCAAACCCTTCTGATGGTTGGCTGGTTCCGCTATTAGGTTTCTGAATGACTCCATTGATGCTAACAACATGTTGTTGAGCTGCATTACCTGCGTTAGATAAGACAAATCTATAAGCTGATCCATTAAATGTTGCACTATTACCGCCTGTACCACTATATGTAGATATAGTATTTATAAAGAAATCTCCAGGTGTTGCTACATCATCCCATGAACCACCAACATGTGCTCCATTAAACACTTTCATCTTATTTTCAGAAGTGTCAAAATATAGATCCCCGTCAGTACGATTACCTCCTCCAGGTTTAGTAGCAGGATTACTAGAAACACCGCCGTAGTATCTCTCATCAAAATCATCTACAGCTGCTTGAGCATCAGCTACACCAGTTTCATCTAATGTAAGACGATGGAAAGTATATGTATGTAATGTTGATGTTGTCTCAACTAACATACCTCTTCCAGCTGGATAGGTAGTACTTTGGGTTAAACCAGTTATAGTTACATCGTTTCCTGAACCTGCACCGTCAGTAAATACTTTTGTAGTAACACCTGAACCAGTAGTAAATGCACTTGATAAAGCCTTAATACTAACAATAGTTCCACCAGCATCATTTACATCTGGATTAGCAGTAGGAAAACTAGTTTCATTAGCAATCGGTACAAAACCACCTACATCTGTTAATACTGTTGTTATTCTTTCATCGACAGCTTGAGCTGTAGGGATCTGGACATCAGTAGGACTTGCACTAATTGTCGTGACAATACTTTTGCCATCCAACAGGTTAAGTTCCGTAAGATCAGCGGTAAGAGCTGTACCACCTGCTAAAATAGATGCAGTACCTGACTGCATACCAGCAAGTGTTGTGAGTTCAGCATCGGCTATCTCTGAGGTTGTAACAGCGTTAGCAGCTATGTGTTCAGCACCAATAGCATTATCTGCTATCTTAGCACCTGTCACAGCGTCTGCAGCTAAATGAGCTGTATCAATACTTCCATCAACATAATGCTCAGAATCTATACTGTCGTCTGCTATCTTAGCATTAGTTACAGCATCAGCTGCTATCTTTGCAGTAGTTACGTTAGCATCTAATATTCCAGCTGTTACAACTGCATTAGCTCCGATTTTATCTGCGGTTACAGAATCAGTAACTATTTTATTTGTAGTAATCTGATTATCAGCTATCTTAGCTGTTGTAACTGCAGAGTCAGCAATCTTAGCTGTAGTAACTCCAGAGTCAGCTAAATCAGTTGTACCAATAGTACCTGCTGCTAACTTAGCACCAGTCACTGAGTTATCTGCTAAGTGAACTGTGTCTATAGATCCGTCTACATAATGTTCTGAATCAATAGAGTTGTCTGCTATCTTAGCATTAGTTATAGCATCTGCAGCAATCTTAGCTGTAGTTACATTTAAGTCTGCTATATGAACAGTATCAATAGACCCATCAACATATTGGTCACTGTCAACTGAGTTAGCTGACATGTGAGCTAGATCAATTGAACCATCTACATATTGATCACTATCTACAGAATTAGCTGACATATGCTCTAAGTCAACTGCACCTGCAGCTATATGCTCAGAATTAACAACATCGTCAGCTATTTTAGCTGCAGTAACAGCATCAGCTGCTATCTTAGCTGTAGTTACATTAGAGTCAGCAATCTTAGCTGTAGTTATTAAAGAATCAGCTAAATCACTTGTACCGATAGTACCTGCTAAAATTTTATTACCAGTTATAGCGTCATCAGCTATCTTAGTTGTGTGAATAGCACCATCTTCTATATCATATGTCTGTATTAACTGATCGTCTTGCTCTTCTAAAGATCTTAGAGCTTGTGTTTGGTTATCATTTAGATCACCTGCTTTAATAGAAGAACCTGCTGCATATGTAGCTCTAGCAGTTGTTACACCTGTATCTCTTACGATACGAACTACAACACCATTAGGTACGTTACCTGATGTCCAAGTTACTGTACCGCCATTAGCTGTATAACTTGTTATATTATAATGTGTAGTCGCTGTCTTTAAGGCACCATCTACGTATACTTTGATTTCATCAGAAGTAAAGGTCTTAATAGAAAAAGCTTCAGAAGCACCCCCACTTGCTGTATATTGTTTAAAACTTGCCATTTGTTATTTTGGAATAGAGAGAATGTTTCTTGTTTGTTCTTGCTTCTGATACTTTAATCTATCAGATAATAGCTTTTCAGACCTTAGTGCTTCGATTCTTGGATCTCTCATTATTGAAGCCCACGCCTTTCGTCTCGCTTCTTGAAAGATTGAATCAATCCTCATGTTGTGATAATAATCTTCATCCTCATACTTACCTCTATTTCCACCTCTTATATCCCTATACATTTCATCTAGAGATGCTTGGATTTTAGGTTGATTAGCCAAGGTAGTTAACTTATATTCTAAGTTTTGTTTACCTATAGCTCTTTGGAACATAGAGCGTATTCGGGGGTGATCAGATAAATCTATATTATCAGGAGACATATATGTAGATAGTCGGATGTCGTATCCACTATCGAATAGTAATTTTCTACCAGGACTTTGATCTAGATTTAATGACACAGGACTAATAGTATTAAATGCTCTAGTCATGAAGTCATAATCTTTTATAGGCTTACCATTAAGTATATCATACTTGATAGGTAAGTCATCTCCAGGTAAATATTCAGATATTAAGTTTCTGTTTCTTATTGAATCACCTATACCAGAGTTCAATTCACGCATGTATGGGGTAAATAACTTACCTAAATCATTACGTAATCCTGATAATGGTATCTGATTATTCAATAGATTAGCTGCTATCCTGTTCTGTTGACCAGGCTTACCAGCTACCATATCAACCATTTGCTGTATACCAGCAAAGTAAGACTTACTTGATATAGCTTGTGCTATAACTAAACTTACTTTTTGTAGTTGATTCTCTGTCCATTCATCTCCCATTAATAAACTATAATCTCCTATATCAGAGATAGTAGAGAATATTTGGTTGAATGGTTCAATTGAATCATAGCCTATCCAGACACCACCCAGTTTAAACTGTCTTGGTCTCCATCCAGCATCAATCCACATCTGTCTTTTTTGTCTATCAACAGGTCCATTACCTGTCATTCTTCCAGACATCCAAGCCCAGCTAGTCATACCTACTACAGCACTACCAATACCTAAACGACCAGTCTGTAATGCCTTAGCATTAGCTAGTTCTTCAGGTGTAGTAATACCATACTTAGCTACGTCTTCTAAATTGTCAGCAGTAGCTCTAGCTACATCATTGAATTCCTTTACTAAGAAGTTGAATCCAGGTGTATGTTTAGCGGTTAATGTTAATCCACTGACACCTGTTCTAGCAAATAAGAAGAAAGGTTTAGCCCACGGGTTAGCTGCGAAGACATCATTCAATCCTTTAGAGAATCCCTCTAGAGGTGTTTGTAGTGTTACTTCTTTTCTAGCCCATTTAGTTGCTTCATCCGTTAACTCACCTGATGTTTGATTCCATATCTCACCATAGAATTCCTGTTCATAAGCTCTCATTACTTCTGGAGTAATCTCAGGTGTCTTACCACCTTGAGCTTGTATATCTAAGACCTTACGCATAGCCTTCTCTCTAGCTTTAGCTCTACCTAACATGTACCCAAAGGTATCATCAGTAGCAGCCATAACTCTAGTTGAATAGGTTAAGAACTTATTGTCATTTAGATTTCTTGCCATATTAGCCATAGCAAATAAGGCTCTATCTCCAACTGTAGCTCTTCCACTATCTTCATAGAATCTACGAAGTAATTCCCAGTTTTCATCTCCTTTAGTAAAGTCATAAAAACGGGTTTTAATAGAGGCTATATCTCCACTCCAATAACTATCTAATCTAGTTTTAAATACTTGATATGCATCAGGTATTGATTCCATCATAGCATTCATAGAAGATATACCAGCTCGTAGAGTAGCAGTATCTCCTGTAAATGGATACCTCATAGCAGCACCTAAAGTAGTAGCCATCGGCTTCATAAAGGTTGCAGTAGCAGTACCCATAACAGCTCTTACTGGTGTTCTAATACCACTAAGAATACTATTAGTCATCATTGCTCCTAGTTCTCTGATCAAAGCACCAGTTCTATTTGGCTGACTAGGGTCCATTGAACCCCCTCTGATCATCTTTCTAGCCCAGTTATCAAAGTCATGAACACTATTAACAGTTTTCATAGATGAGAATACTTCAAATAAAGCATTCATCAAAGCAGGATCTGGATCATCTTTAGCTATCTTTAAGATAGACATAATAGATTCTTTAGTATCTGCCATCTCTTTAGTTAAAGTTTCAGTTAGGAATTGATTCTGTTTACCTGCTCCAATAGCTCTAAAGTCATTTGATTTAACAATTCTTGCTTTCTTAGTCTCTCTAAGTAAGTAGAGCATAGTGTCTATGACTTGAGAAGCTGGTCCATCTATATCACCTAGATCAACCATATCGGCTATCTCTCTTCCTGAGATACCATAGTCTCTAATCTGATGTAATAGAGAACCAACTAGTAAATCAGCTACTACTATATTCTCACTGACTAATGTTTCAATTGAATCGATTTGCTTACCACCTTTAATGACAGGGTAAGAAGTTTTATATCTAAGTATATCTTGAAGGAATTCCTCTGGACTCATATCACCAGCATCTCTACCCATAGTTATCTTTTGATATGATTCAATAGCATCACCCCATGTTTCCATGAGTGTCTTTCTACCTGCTTTAACTAGTCCTATTTCAGCTTGGTATCTTTGATCTCCTAGTAGAGATTTAAGAATACGCTGTGCAGTATATTCACTTAAGTCACCTTCTCTAGCTATACGTTCTAATTCAATAGGAGTAGCTATACGTCCTACAGAACCATCTTTAGAACCATAATCCTTATTTATTTTTCTATAAGTAGTTAAAGCATCATATGGTTTCTGCTCTGATGTATAAGCCCCTTGAGACTTATCAGCTACAGGTCTATTCTTAGAAGCTCTGAAGTTAGGGTCTGCTTTTCTTATTTGATCAACTGCTAGTTCAATATCCATTGTAGAGATACTATCGTTCCTAGCTTCTATTTGATTAAGTACTTTCTTTGATCCTTTACCTAGTAACATAGCTACACCATCAAAAGCAACTCCTATACCGATACCCTCAAGTATATTCTTGAGTTTCATCATGATAGGATGATCTGTTTCTTTTGTTGTTAATGGTGTATCTATCCATCCGTACTTATCTTTAAGCATACCTAAAGCATTATGACCATCTGATTCTTTAGATATTAAATCAGATGTAGCACCAACAGCAGCAGCTCTAAATAAATTATTAGCTAGTATACCAGTACCAGTAATACCTATTCTTGCTGCAGTTACTTTAGCAGTAGGTATAATAGCAGCAGCCATTGTACCAAAGTGTACAGTACCTCTTAAGAGTTTACCCCACCAAGTCTTTGTTTCTATTGGATTCTCTTCATCTACAAATGGGTCCCACTCTGGTCTATAATAACCTTTCTCTTTCCGTTCTCTAGATATCTCTCCTGTGAGAGCATCTACTGTACGTTCTGGGAATGTAGTTATAGAGGAAAAGGTATCTTGGACACCACCTGATAGAATAGATTGACCTTCTTTTGCAAATGCAGCAACACCCCAATTTTCTTTTTCTCTAGGATCAGCTAACTCAGCCTTAGCTTGAGTTTCCTGGGCGGCTGCTTCTTGTGATACAACCTCCCTAGCTTCCTTTTTCTTTTCTAGTCCATCAATGAATTCATTACTGGCATTCACCGCTGATTCAATATCTTCTGGATCTAGTTGAATATCTATTGGCATTTTATTCTTGTGTTAATGTACTTCTTACAAGCTCCTTAGCAGCTTCAGGAAGTAATGTATCTAGTCTCAGCCATGTGGGTAGTTCTCCGACTGTCTCTAAGAACCGTTGATGGTCCTCCTCTGGTATATTAACTAATCTTCTATATCTACTATTTAATACAGCATAGCTATTAGCAGCTTGTGCTTTCTGTCTTAGTCTACTTAATACAACTAAGTCTTGTCCTTTCTCATCAAAAGGTATGTCACCTGTTAATCCGTTGGTTAGGAATATAGACATATAAGCTTCAGGAGTTATATCATAACGACCAATATTTGTATAGCCTTCATTAATTAATTGAAGGACATCTCCAGCTACTACTTCATTTAAAGGTTTATCTAATACGTCTTCTATGCTTACATATTGTCCGTTAGGATTACGTATAGCAGTATAACCTCCGTTAGCTTCAGCTGTAGGAGAAGCTACTGTATCTAACATCCATACTAGATCCTCATTCTCTTGAGTGACACGGTATGTCTTAGACCCAGATGGTTTAAGTAGTAGTTTCTGATGATTTACTGATAAGTTCTTCTCTTCTGGAATTTCTATTTCATTCTCTTTAGCAGCTCCAGTAGCAATCAATCTATCAGCAATAAGTCTCTCTGTATTAGCACCTATTTTTCTAGCTAGTTGTCTATAGAATTCAGGTTGTGCTACTCGTCTACCTTTACGACTCTTAACCATATATTCAGCAGCTTCTGCTAAATGAGGTTCTTCGCCTTCCCATGGTTGAGAGCTATAAATAACATTACGATCTTTAGCAATAGCTAATGCTACAGTATTTATCTGTCTAGTAGGAGATGGATCATACGTTGATACTTGCCTGTTATCCCACTGATAAACTCCTGGGGATACTTCTTTCCATAAACCATCTTTAACAGCATTCAGAGCCTCTCTATGAGCGTCTAGATCAGACGCATTGTTTTCTATTGCTTTGTTATATACTGCATCATATTCTCTAGTAGCTTGTTCATAGTTAGATGTCCACTTAGGAGTTTTAGCTTTATTGACATCAGACTCTAGAGTTCTAGCTGTAACTTCAGCTGATATGGCTGTGTTACGTCTAGTAGTTGCAGCTTGAGTTAAACCTACTTCAGACTTAGCTACCTGATTCCACTTCTTATGTAAGTCAGGATCTATAAATCCTCTTAGATCATGTGGAGAAATCTGTTGATTTAAAGTATAATGTCTCCAAGTTAATTCTTGATCTAAAGCTATATCATCTATCATACCATCATAAGGTAAGTTCTTTAGAATATCAGGCATTAGTTCTGGGTCACGTAGACCAAATTCTTGCATGTATTTCTTCTGAATATTACTGACTGATGTATATGTAATAGGAGCATCGTTAGCATCAAGAGCAGCTACAATATCACTAGCTCTTGTATTCATAGCAGCTTCTCTGTTAGCTTGTGTCTCTTCAAACTCAGACTTCTCAGCATTAGATACAGCTTTAAGTAATCTTCTAGTATCTTTCTTCCAATAACTTCTAGCAGAAACTATGTGAGGATTCTCTGGAGTACTATCGTGAGCTAAGAACTTATGATCTAGTACAGGTTGAATGTCTTCTCTAGTTAATACACCAGTCTGTACACCTCTAATTAAAGTATCAAAAGCTTCTTGTCTAGCTAGATTATACTTACCACCATGCATACCTTTATAAGTATGTAGATAAGTTATAAGATAACCAGGATCTCTTTTGATTTTAGTCTTTAAATCTTGAGCACGATTCTCTTGTTGAATCTCTCTTAATGCAGCAGAATCAGTTTCTAATTCCTTCTTAACTCTAGTTTTATCTCTAGTGATTAATTCATTAATGAACTCCTTCTTCCAAAGACCAAACCTACCACCAGCTACATCTTCATGCTTGTAAGCATACCAAGAATCGATAATATCACTTATGTATCTTTTCTCTTCAGCATTAGCAGCTTCATCATAAGTTTTATATATCTTAGATCCATCCGGTGTGAACTGTCCAGGGATATGTATCTTCATACCAGCTTCAGCTCTAGGTCTATAAGATGATTCATGATGAACAAGTAGACTATCTACATCTTCATAGAATGCATTCTCTTTCTCATAAGCTTGATCAGGTCCAAGTATTAATTCATTAGCTTCATAAGGATTAGCTTCTCTTATCTGACCACCATAATCTATAGCTGTAGCTTTTATGTTTAGACGTTCTTCTTTAGCATTTAGTTCAGCTAATACTTCTGGATCGAATTCTCCTTTACGTTCATAAGTTTCCCAAGCATCTCCACCGTAGATATTCGCATGATTATCTTGTTGATCTTTTAATCTATTAGAATACTTAGTATAAGCTTTATGAGCTTTATGCCACTTCTTTATTTCTTCTACATCTTCTTTGCCCTGTCTCAACATCTTAACAAGTTGAGCTGGTCGCTTAGAAGCTTGTTCATGCTGATGATTGTATATTTTAATTAACTGATCGAAGTGGCGATCCAAGTCTTTCTGATTCTCGTCAATATTTTTATTGACTGATTCAGTCATGTCAGCTATTTCAGGCTGGTAGTTACTCTTCGCACCAGCGGTAGGAAGAGTATCCAGTTTATACATTAAAGCTAAGTTTGAATCACTCATGATATCACCTCAAATGGTACGTCAGTTTTAGCATAGTTAACAGCTAGGTATCCAGTATTATTAACCATCACAGCAGTAGGTTCTATCTTCATAACATCTTGTGCTATGACACCACGGTAACGATCATTACTATGTTTATAATTCCATTCAAATATCCTGAAACCTTTATCTGATTTACCTACTTCTTTAATATTTTCTTTTAATCTAATATCACTTGCAGCGAATAAAGAAGCTATACTTAGACCCATTGATAGAGTATTAAACATCTGTCCCATTGTGTCTCTAGGAGGCATCATAACAGGAACACCATACTCAGGTCTAGTACCAAGAGCTTGTCTATTCTTAGCTACTTGTTGCATATGGTTACGGGTAATCATTTGATTAGCTATATCCATATTCCTACCGAATGTATTATTAATTGTACTTTCTATCTGCCTTTGTTTATCTAGTATATTCTTATATGCAGCAGACATATATCTATTAGAACGAGAAACACCTCTCTTAAGATCTACTTGTTTCCCTCTAAGATTTGTTTTTGATTTGTAAAGATTCGCATTAGCTAACCTACCTTTACCTAAAGTCCATAGAGCTTTAGAGTAAGCATCACTTCTAGTACGACTTAAGCCTTTAGTTAGGCTGCCTTGTCTTTGTTTAGCACTGACTTCTCTATTCCAGTACTTTAAAGAATCTGATCTGTACTTAGCATCTTTCTTTTGTTTTTCTATCTTTGCTTGCATTCTTATGCCAGCATTAGGATCGGGAGCACACACGGCAAAATTCTATAAAGGTTAATTGTTTAGGCCCGTGAGAAATTTCTCTCAAAAATTTAAAGCCCAAAAACTTGAGTAGTTTTAAATGAACAGTATTACGTTTATCAACGATGTTCCATAATAGCGGTTCAGATCTACTCTCAATGAATCGCTTTGCTTCCCTTGCGAAGGTGATAGGGTAATCATGTATTGCAGGTGTGCATAACATCCAGACTTCACCATTAGGACCAACTCCAGCCATACCAGCAGTCTTGCCGTTAGGCACCTCAAACCATACACAGGAGCACCTGTGAACAGCCAAAGTGAGTTCTTCCATAGGATCTAGCCCATGACCTTCTTCGACCTCTCTACGGTCTTCTGGAAGTAAATTAGAGGCTACAGTAATTGCAGCCTCAATTGTTGCAGGGTGAATATATTTAGACACGTCTATAGTGCATAGGGGACCAGTCACCTTCCCAAGACATAGCTCTTAGGGTAGCAGGTGCTGGGTGGGAGGATTTTAAAGTTACATCTACATTTGTATTTCTTTCATATACTGGAATCTCTTTAATTTTTTCTGATAAATATGGAGCGTCTGAAACCTCATACTCATCTAAATCAGCAGATTCATATACTTCAGTATAATCAGCCTTACCTACTCTAGTCAAAGTAGTTTCATAAAGACCTATCTTACCAAAGTTTAACTTCATTCTATGTACAGTAAGTTTGGAGTTTACATCTGATTGTATTGATTCTCCTTCTGATTTCTGTAAATAGAATCTAGGGAACTGTACATTATATTCATATAGATAACCTATATAGTGTGTACCAGTAGACCAATCTCCAGGTACTGTAAAGTCGTCTCCATTAATAACACTGCATTCAGCATATCTACCTACTCTAGTAGCACCAGAATCTATATCTACTAGTACAAGAGTACCGTTAGGTGAAGTTACTTGATCTATCCAATCTGATTGGTTAGTAAATGTAGTTAATTTTGTAGTAGCACTATAAGACCCACTACCTACAGTAGTCCAGTTATCTAAATGTATTAAGTATTCAATACTATCTTGAGTTATACTAGGGTCTCCAGTCTCTTGTGTTAGATTGATACTCTGTAAGAAGTTATCTGTATCTAAGAAATAGTATTGATCATTAACAATGAAATGATATTTAAGTGGGTTATTATGTTTCCATTTAAACCAAGCAGATTGTAAAGATTTTTCTCCCTGTCTTAAATATTTAAACCCTATCACTTCATCTGAATCTGTCTTACCAAATAATACTATATTATTTTCTCTTGAGTTTGTTAGTAAATCAATATCTTTAGGTATAAGTGTTGGTACCAGTTCAGAAGAATTAACTACAACAGCCTCTTGTTCTCTAGCTACTTGAGCCATCTCCATAAACCTAGTATGTTTATTAGAATTATCTATATAACCTACAGTATTACCTAAAGATATAGGAGGTACTACTTCATTATAATTATATCTAGATACTGATCTTAACTTAGCAGTATCTGGATTCATTATCTCAGCATCTGAAGAGAATAAGTATTGCTCATTAGTACTGAAACATAGTAATCCAGCTGGTATTTCTATAGCATCATATAAATCAGATGGGAATGTAGAAGAACATGAAATATCTATAGGATCTATACCTGATACTGTAAGAGCTGTATCAGACCAGAAGTTAGGTGTTGTTAAATTTCCAGGTCTAGCTGTTATTATATTCTCACCAGATAAAAATGTTAATCTATTACGATAGAATAGTACTCTATTTATCTTGTTACCTACGAACGAAGGTACAGGATTAGTTTCATCATCTCCTACTTCACGTACAGCGTAATCATATCTTTTTACTAAAAAATCACCATCTGCTTGACGCTGTAATACGTGAGGCATAGTAGTATTATTAAAATTAGAAGCTATACCTGGAGCTGGACACTCTTCCCATGTACCTTTACCATCAAGATTATTTTCACCTTTAAATTTTAAATAGTAATCATCTTCAGCAGACATTCTACTATTAGCTACTTTAACAATAGCACCATGTCTCATTTGAATAGGTAAAGTAGTTACATCATTTATCTCAGTACCCATAACTCTCATAAGATCTTGATCTACTACCTCAACATTGAATGCAGTATTAGAATGTAGATAAAGACCGTTGCCTATAACTTGATAACCTATAGACCCAGGTAATTCAGCTATAATACTTCCTAATATTGTGTCAACTGTTACAGAAGTATCGGCATCAAACGGAGTAGGAGCTGGTCTTATCATACCTAAATTAGCTTTAACAACTACTTCTTCATGATCTTCTATTCGTACAGTATAGCTATAAGTTGTTTTAGCTTGAGTTAAAGGAACTGTAGTTGTGTCTCCAGTTTCCCAATCCTCTCCACCATGTAATAATGATATGTTTCTATTATAAGAACAACTATAAGCACTAGCAGGTACTTCATCATCATAACTACCTAGTTGACCTTGTTGACCATGTGTAGTAATACGAAAAGTTAGATTCTTTCTAGTTCCAGTATTTGTATCACTACCTCCGAATACTTGAGTACCTATACCTGGACATGTACCAGTACCTGCACCTTCAGCTAAAGTATCAGATTCAATTTTTATTCTAGTAGCTCTTTTTAAAGTAGTACCATTACTATTATTATATAAATTTAAACCATACTGTCTACCATTCTCTGTTCTAAGTAGTTCTACGTAAGCATAGTGTGTATCTGGTCTAGCAGCTGTTGTACCAGTAGTATGTACAGTTTTAGTTCTATTATTTAAGAATGTAGTATCATTAATAGTTAATGCTTGTAAATCTTCTGTAGCTGTAGCACTACTAGGAGTTAAGTAAGAAGTGATAGATGTATGAATTGCATTACTTCCATCATATGCACTGTTATCTGTATGATACCATACATTCTTTTCAGCACCATCATTACAACTCCACATTCTAACCTTACCATCACTAGCTATCTGTCCTATATATGATCCTTCTGTCTTATCTCTATAGTAATGGAACCATGAACCATTAGATTGTACGTTAGCTAATGGTGTAGTTCCTATTCGTTTAGCTCCAGGTCTTTTGAATAACCCATTTATTATATCTGGTATAGCATTCTGTACACTCTTTACCTGCCCTGGAAACTTTAATTGATCAGGTTGTTCAGAGATGCCACCAGTATAACTAGGTATAGTTTGTGTAATACCTGCCATTATCTTCTAAGATTTTTCCAAGGTTCGTATGCGGTGTAAACAGAATCTTCTGGTAGACCAAACATATTATGATTACCTTGATTACATTCATACTCTTGACAAGTTGCTCTCGCTTGTTGTTCTTGTAGTTGTAATAGTTGTACTAGTTGAGCGTTAGCTACAAGCTGTGTAGCTGCCATACGACTAGCTCTATATATTATATACCTTTGAAATACAGAAGGTATATCTTCAAAAGCTATTAGTTTAACTATATCTAATTTAATTGTAGTGTGATCTGAGAAGTCATCAGTATGATTATACTTATCATATAGATAACCACTTCTCTTTACTACATCGTGAGTTCTATCTACCCAGCCATCTGTAGTATCCATTCTTAATACATCACTACCAATAGCTATTTTACCATCGCTATCAGGTGTGTACTCTACATGTCTTTCTGTGTTGAAGTGCCAGCCTTCATTCTGTAAATCAACATTAGAATCTCTTAGTAAATTATATATAAATCCTATCTCTGGATTTTCTTTTACTATTGAAGTGACTGGTGACTGACCGATAGCTCCCAGTATTGAGTTAACTGCGGAGAGTTCTGTCTCGGTATCAATTGTCGTGGAAGCCATAAAATTTTATAATAAAAAAGGGGAGCGTTAACTCCCCCGTGTGAATAATATTAACCGAATGCAGCAGGCTTAGTATCTGTTCCAGCGAACAGTTCTACAGCAGCAGCAGGGTTTAGATAGTCAGCCCCCATTGCGAGCCTTCCTAATATAACATCTCCTTGGTAGATGACTGATACATCTCCAGATGTTACTTGAACTTGAGGTCCAATTGCCTCAACACAACCTACAGCTTCTTTCTGGAATATAAGTCCACAAGTGTTGTTGAACTTAGCTTCTTGTCCGTAGTCATTTACGGTACGCTGTCCAGAAGGAGTTGTATTAGCGTGTTGATCACCCATTGCTTCACCAACGAATGAACCTGTGTTACCAGGATCAGTTGCACCTGGAGTAGTTCCACCAGCAGCACCATACTTAGTACCGAACTTACCGAAGAATGGTATGTTCATTGACTTGTAAATCTTGATACCAGCAATCTCATAAACACCCTTACCTGATTGTAGGGCATCTCCTTGCTCGTCTCTGTTTACTAAGTAAGCACCAATACCTGATCCGTCTAGTCCCTTGATAAGAGCATAGTACTGACGAGGGTTTAGTACGGCGACTCTACCTTCAGTTGAAACTCCCTTCTCATCTAGTGCAGCTGCAGCATCATAGAATGCAGTAACTAGATCATCAGGCTCATATGCCTTACTAGCATTAGTACCTGAAGCACCAACTTGAATCTGAGTTCCACCTGGCTCAACATAGTTAGCCTTTGTGATAGGTGAAGCTTTACGTGCAGCTTTAGTTACTGCTCTGAAGATTCTCCTGTCATAATTCTCTGCTAATGCGTAACCAATCTTACGTGAGATTTCTCCACGTAGGTCGTAGTGTGCAAGAGTCTCGTCTAGCTCATAAACGAATGCACTGGAGATCAATAGATCGTCGCAAGTGATTGTCTTCTCAGCTACAGGAGGTGCTCCGTCACCGTTACCCAAGATAGAATTTCCTGGCGTATGGAATTCCGCATTAGTGCGACCTGTGTAGATGAACTGTAAAGATTTACCGTTCTTCAAGGTACGCTTAGTGATAAGGTCTCTAGCAATTGTATTGCGTTGGAATCCTTTGAATAGCTCTCCACTAAAGAGCTTGAGATATAATTCTCTACGTGCAGCAGTTGTAGTAGCTGCACCGTTATCAGCACCACCCCAGGTTAAACTGGTAGTAGCGTCTGAACTTTGATGTGCCATTGTTATGGGATAAATTTATATTGACTTTCTTCAGCTGAAAATTTTTTGATCATTGTTTGTGGTCTTTCCCACCGTCTAGACGGCTAAAGGGTATCCTGCGTACAGGGCCAGAAGCCAATTAGGCAGAGATCCGACACTGAGGTGTCTCTGACCTATGGTATTGGAGATGTGCTCCTTCTACCATAATAAAAAAGGATAGCAGCCCGAAGACCACTATCCATAATTCATTGAGTTTCTTCACAAAGATGTGAGAGCTGTTTCTAAATCTATGTTCTCATCGAACTCTTCCTTTGGAGGCTCATGCTCCTCTGGCTTGTTGTGATGAGAGTAAGCATCATGCTTCTCTTCTATTAATTTATAAGCAGAAGGGCCAGCAACAGCTCCACTCGATTGATGTTGATTCATTACTTTGTAGTTTTGGTGTACTCAACGCCACGATATACGTAAGTTACAGTCATTGTAAATTCCATATACCAAGCCCCGTTCCATGCTTGGGTGTCATGCGCCTCTGATTTAAAGAGGTGAACGGACGTTGTTTTAAGGTTTAGGGTAAATATCCTTAGCGTTTAATAGTATTTTTATTTTCAGTGGTCCCCTTACGGCACCAGCTGCATTAACTCTTCTACTAAACTTATCATAAGCTGTATCAGCCATAATTAATTTCTTGTTTTGTTGACGCTAGGTCAAGAGGAAAGTTGTGGGCATTTCTTTCGTGCATTACTTCCATACCTAGATTAGCACGGTTCAATACATCTGCCCAAGTAGGGACAACCCTACCACCTGTGGCTAACACGGACTGGTTGAAGTTGAATCCGTTGAGATTAAAAGCCATAGTGGAGATTCCCATACTGGTAAGCCATATGCAAACGACGGGCCAAGTAGCAAGGAAAAAATGTAAGCTACGACTATTGTTAAAGCTGGCATATTGGAAGATAAGTCGTCCAAAGTA
>Ga0208815_1000142_pt1 | contig 22537 bp, 38 predicted proteins | sample Virmet3438_5245_FD_185733 | JGI IMG/M metagenome (GOLD analysis project Ga0208815, IMG submission 185733) | Marine viral communities from the Southern Atlantic ocean transect to study dissolved organic matter and carbon cycling - metaG... | ecosystem: Environmental > Aquatic > Marine > Oceanic ... | reverse complement strand
GATCGAAGAAGAGCTTTGAAATGAAGTGGTATACAGAGACAGACCTGAGGGACTTTGAGCCCATCTGGCTGCTGGAGTTGACGCTAGCCGGTAAGGTCTACAGGTTTGCAACAGAGACTGCATCGATCAGCAGTGATGAGGGTGATCTGCTATTTAGTGGCACCCTGTCAGGCGTTGACTTTGTGTCAGAGATGGAATTTGCCTCACAAGACTTTGAGCTTCCAAGTGCAAGCTGCACTGTGGTCTTCAGGGATGACATAGCGAAAAGGATCGCACAGGGTGGAGACCTTGGCTCAGCCACTGCAGAGCTTTCACTTTTTAGGAAAGAATCAGGTGATGACTATGATGATAGGCAGGTCATTGTGGCAGGCGCTGTTAGTCTCCCCAGCTATGGTGCTATCGGTGAGCCGGTATCGCTGGAGATTGAGGCAGACTGGCTGCGCTCATCACTACTCAAGCCAGATGCAGAGCACACTATTAATGACTTCAACCATCCTTTTGCTGATGAGAATGCAGTGGGTTCAGTGTACCCCATGCTGTTTGGGAACCCTGGCGCCCAAGGCTTTGCAGGTTCACCGATATATATCTACTATGTCTTTGGCGGTGGCTTTTCTCCCACTGTGAGAGGGCTGGTTTGTGGGCACAGAATTACCTGCTCTTCAATCAATGTGGTGAGGGTCAAAGCAGCTGACGCAACAAAGACCACCACGGCAGAGGTGGTGCAGACAGACACAGACGCCAATGGTGTGCTGTTTAGCTATGTCACTTTGTCAGGAGACTATGCAGTGGGTGACAGCTACTTTGCGCAGTTTGATGTGGCAACAGGCGGAGCACAGCCAAACCCCTACAGGAGAATGACTCAAACCCTGTCTTCTTCACAGGCTAGCATTGAGGGCTATCTGCAAAACGCTGGCGACATTCTCAGATATCTGCTGCACCTCAGTGGGGTCAAAGTCGATGATGGCAGAACAGCTGCAGCAGCTGAGCTTCTCACTGGCTATGAGCTGGACTTCTTTATTGGTGAGCGCGTCGATGTCATGGACTTTATCAAGTCTGATCTTCTGCCCTTGCTGCCCTGCTCTTTGCGTGCCAGTTCAGAAGGCCTCTACCCTGTGGTGTGGCGATATGATGCAACCGCGCAAGATGCGAAAGCTGATCTAATCGCTGATCGGCACATCTACAGAGAAAGTGACGTAGAGTATCAGAGCACACCTGTAGCCAATGAGATCTCTTTAAAGTATCGCTACAATGCGCGATATGCCAAGCTCCGCAATCAGGTGACAGTCACTGGTGATCTCAACAAAAAGACCGGCAAGTTTTTGTGGCGTAACAGCTACACAGTGACAAGCCGATCTAGGTATGGCTCAAAGCCTTTGGAGATTGAGACAGACCTTGTGTCAAGCAGAGCGACAGCAGGCAGGATCATTAACTGGATGAGCAGGGCTTATAGCAGCAGACACAGGAAGATCAGCTATCGCGCACCATACAAGCTCGGCTATCTGCAGGCTGGTGACGTGGTAACAGTGACAGATTCTGAGCTGCACTTTGACGATCAGGTCATGCTGATCCAGGCCATCGAATGGACAGAGGAGGATCTGCTTTTCACTTTTCTGCTGATACCAGACCTGCCTCGCGATACAATCCCCGTGGGATAACACAAGGCCCAGCAAGAACACTCTAACAAAGGACCCCCCATGGCCTACTCAGGCTCAGCAGTAGTCACCCACCTTGGTGGCCCAGACTATTTAGTAACCATCACCGAGACAGAAGCTGCTGCAGGCTCTATTGCTACTATTGCAGGACTGCCAAAGAAAGGGGTGATTCTCCAGCAAGCAGCAGACAAGACAGCAGGATCAGCTGCTACGATTGATCCAAAGCTAACCACTGTGTCAGGCAGTGCGCTGGCAACAGAGACTGTGGTGGAGAATGGCACAGCAGCTGCCACAATCTACAATCAGATGGATCCACCTGTTCAATACTACTCAGCCACAGGGGAGCTATTCCACCAGAGTGTGGTGGCAAGTGCAGCAGATACCAGCGTGACGACCACCTACAAAATCAGAGCGGGGTGGTAAATGGCACTTTCTAGACCTGTATCGACAGACCCCAGGGGCAACGCTCGACGCGCCGATCAAGGCGGTGGTGGTGGAGGTGGAGGGGCACAAAATCCGTGGACCTCTTTTGTAGATCTCACCAATGTTGCGAGCGTGGGTGGTTGGACTACCATTGACGGATCAGGCGTCAACAGTGACACCAGCTTGACTATGGATGGTGACGTTCTTGTCTTCAATCAAGCCAGCCCGTCAAACCTGTTTATGCAGGGAGCGACAATGAATGGCAAGGCAATCATTCGAAGCAAACACCTTGAGATGGTGACGGATGCTGGTTTGTCTCAACCGTCTGGTGTTGCCGCTCACCTGTTACAGCCTGAGGCCGTTCAGTTTAAGCTTGAAGTTGTTTTTGACACCGACAATGGCGGCCCGATCAACGGCACGAACACAGGCGGCACTGACGCCTATGGGCACAAGATGACCGTGATGGCTGGCCTTGTCGGCTACGGATCAGATCAAGGCGGGAGCCCTTCTGGGTTTGGGGTGACCAATCCTTGGATGGCTGCTAGAGTTTACAAGAACAGCAACACGCAGCCAGAAGCAGACGGGGCCACTACTGTTTTCCGCGTGGGCTATCAGTCCTATAACCAGAACGGTGGCACCGTTACCGGGTACACTTTTAAGTCCCAGCTAAACGCTCCAGCGGCAGCACACAATGCTATGGTTTTTCAACTGTCATCTATGAGAATGCCTGCCGCCTCTGGCAATACGAAAATCCACACTTACGCGGGCACATATGCCACAGATCAACCGTGGAACCCGGTCGGCACTAATCATCAGGCAAACGGCATAACCGACAACTCCACGCGCTATTATCATGCGTCGAATCAGTATTGGCACCCTTTCGTGGCCTTTGCTAGCACTAACTCCTCGGTGCAGGGGACTATTCGGATACAGTCAATCAAAATGCTACTGCAGCCTCTTGTGGGCAGAACGGGGATCACATGAGCAATATCACTTTTATCTGCTGTTCTAGTGCTTCTGCAGCTCAGGCAGTTGTGGAAGACGTGCAGGCTGGTGAGCTTTGGGGTGTCAGCATGGGCACAACTTCCAAAGCTGCTAGCTATTCCAACTATGCGCTTGTAGACGCCACACAAACAAGGACACTGGCGCTGCTTGACAGCGTGCCAGATGAGGACAAGTTTGAGATCCAAAGCTCGCTGATTAACGCAGACTCGTTTACTGATGCTGACCTTGACTGGAAAGTCTGGTTTCTGCGCGGCAGGCTGTAGGGGGAACAATGGAAACCCGAGTCAGAAAACTTGAGACAGAAGTGGCCGTATTGGGCAATCGTCAAGACACTCTTGAGGTGGAGGTTAGCAGCTTGAAAGAGGCCATCCAGAATCTCAACACTCAGGTGGCTACGGCCAAAGGTCTAATCATTGCCACAGTGGTGATCATGGAGTGCTTGGCAATTTTTGTGGGGCATTGAGATGGAGTCTGAGTTTGTAGCAGAGCTGATTGACCTGGGAGTCACTGGGCTTTTTCTTGGATATCTAATCTTTCAGAATCGCAAGTATGGTGCACAGCTGACTGAGATGACGAAGAAGTATGAGGATCTTTTTGAAAGAGTCCTCAAGGCTGTTGAGTGATGGCACAGGACATCAAAAAGCTGCTCAAGAGATATGGCCTCAAGGGTGTAAACAAACCCAAGAGGACACCAAAGCACTCCTCAAAATCACACATGGTCTTGGCCAAAGAGGGCTCAAAGCTCAAGGTGATCAGGTTCGGGCAGCAAGGTGCTGACACTGCTCCAAGAGGCAGAAAGAATGAGAGCAAAGCAGACAAGGCCAAGAGGGCAGCATTTAGAAAAAGACACGCCAAAGGCATAGCCAAAGGCAGAATGAGTGGGAGCTATTGGGCTGCCAAAGTGAAGTGGTAAAGGAGAAAACATGCCATTGGGACCAGCTAAGAAACTCTACGGAATGAAGAAGAAAAAGAAGAAAGGCAAGAGAGGCAAAAAATGAGAGGCAGAAAAAAGAGAATCAATCGCGCCAATGTGATCAAGCATGCTGTGCTGATGGCAGAAGATCTGTTTCCAGGAGCCAAGCAAGGCAAGGCCAAGAGAGCCTTTGTGATTGATCTGATCAACGATAAAATCAACATGCCGATCCTGAATGAGAAACAGGAAGAGGTGATCATTGGGCTGCTCGTCGATCTGGTCTGTGACTTCATTTTCAAGAAGGCTGAGTAATGCTGCCACCACTGCTCAAAGCTGTGGAGGCTATTGGCTATCAGGCCTTTGATGGTCAGCACGCTTACAACCTCAACATCATAGGCATTCGAACCACGAACAGGGATCAATCTCAAGACCTCTTTGATGATTGGATAACCTGCACCTATAGAGAAGAGGTGGGCGGCTCCTTTGTCACCAAGTGGTGGAGGGCCACCACAGACCCTGGCAAGCAGGCCCTGCTGCACCCTGAGCTGTACAATGCAGATGGCACTGCGATCATGGCTACAGGGCAGCACAGGTCTGCCTATGTGCTTGGCCTGCATCGGAACAAGTATGAGGCGCTAGTGCAAAGAGGGCCAGGGCCCATCAAATACTATCGAGACTCTACGCTTGATGAGCAGCTGGACATGGATCCACACACCTTGGAGACTGGCTATATCGGCGCGAACATCCACAAGGCAGGCAGAGACTCAGCCAGGATCTCAGGTGTCAGCTCAAGCGGCAAGCGCTGGACCTGGAGCGCTGGCTGTCAGGTGTTCAAGAGGGAGCAAGACTTCCTGCAGCTCATGGACTTGTGCCACCTGCAGATTGAGCACCACCCCAAGTGGAAGACCTTCACCTATACACTCATTCATGAAGAGGATCTCTAATGTCAAGAATCAAAGAAAAGCTGCAAGAGGCCAAGCAGTCCACCAAGGTGGCATTTATTGGAGGAGCCATTGTGGTGGCTGGCACCTGGGGCAGCTGTGAGCTGCAGCTTGATGAGCAGGCCCCTGAGGCGGCTCCTGCTGCCGAGCCTAAGCCAGCACCTTCACAAGAGCCAGAAGCGGCACCAGAAGCAGAAGAGGCGGCAGAACAGGCGGCACCAGAAGCAGAAACTGAATAAGCAGATCAGGTGGTGAGGGGGATCCTGTTAGGGCTTGATCCATAATCTGCCACTTTTGTCCCTCCTTACTGGCAACCCTCACCACCACCTGCCGCTTGGGTTATACTTTTGAAAGCCCAAAAAGGAGGGGCTAAAATATGGGATACATCCAGACCACATTGATCGGCAATGTCGATGCAGAGCCGAAGCTGTTTACCACTGAGAAGGGCTACCAGATCCTCACCATTCGTGTGAAGGTTGAGAGCAGGAAGAAGGCCAATGGCACCTTTCAAGACTTTAAGAGCTGGCACACTGTCAAAGTCTTTGGTGATAGGTGCGCAGAGCTGGCCACCTTGTCTGTGGGTGATCTTATCCTGGTCAAGGGTGAGCCGCGCAGAAACAAGTGGACAAACAAAGAAGGCCAAGAGCAGATCAGCTGGGAGATAGCAGCAGACTATGCTGAGGCACTGCAGACGGGAGCAGCACCACCAGTTTCCTTGGGAAGGGAAAACGGCACACCATTAGCAGCGGCAGCTGATGAGTTTGATGACATGCCTTTTTAGGCTGACATCGACAGAGTTACCAAGGGTCACAGAGGGCATCTGTGGCCCTTCTGGTTTTTGCCTGTGATCTTTTTATCTTGACTTCTGCAAAGTTTATAAATATTGTGGAATAGCTCAGTAAGGAGGGCACAGTGTTGAAAAGCTATAGAATCTATCTGATGGACATTGCAACAGGTTCAAAAAGCCTAATGGCCGAAGTGGCAGCAGACAGCAACAAGGCAGCTGTTGAGGCTTTCTGCGCAGACAACAAGGCAGACCCAATGGCAGCCAACAGAGGTGGTCTGGTCAGCATGGACGCTATTTTCAACCATGACCTTGCAAAGAAGCTTAGCGACTGGCGTCCTGTCTGCGATGCTGCAGGCTATGCGCTTGGAAGAGGCCTGGTCTGCTACTGCCTTGCAACAGCCTGATCAGTGCCAGACCATCGCTCAGGGGCTCAAAGCTCCTGGGTCTTGGCCTGCTACTGATGGCAGAAAGCCCTGAGGAGGGACAATGGAAGAGCCAAAGATCAACAGCCTGCAGCAAATGTATGTGGGCTTCACAGCACTCAACAGCTTTTTGGGAATGCTAACGCAGCATCACCCAGAGATGACTTTGCTGAAGGTAGAGTTTGAAAACAAGAACAGTTTTCAAGAGCACCAGAGCTATGCCAAAGTAACAGTCCACCCTGGATATCATTCGATCATTGAGCGGTTTTTGTGCGTGCTAATGAAGACAGAGGAGCAGACTACCTTTGTGCATCATGTTGAGGCTGATGAGTACACAGAGACAGCCTATGATCTAGTGACAAAAGAAACGCACTATTTGTCAGCAGATGGTGTGCTGTGGCTCATAATCGTCAGCCATGAGAGAGAGTATCACGACATGATGATGAGCGATCTTGACGCACAGAGCATTATGGGCATCATGTCCGACATCAAGCAGAAAGCGGATCAGATTTTGGAGGGGTCATGAGCCTACCTATTCCACATCAAGTCACTATTGTTGGCGTTGTCTTTCAGCATGAGGGAGAGCAGGAGCCAGACACCTGGCCCATTGCAACTATCCTAAGGGACATGGTGGCAGAGTCGGTGTCAATCACTAGCGCACCAATGACGCCACAAAGAAAGACGAAGAGAGCATACACCTGCAGCATCTGTGGTGGCAGGCACTCTTCAACTCATTGCCCACATGCCAAAGACATTAAGAGGGAGCAGTCATGAGCACAGATTTTAACGTGAGAAACCGCGCCTTGGAGCTACAGGCCAAGCTGTCTGAGTCCTTTGGTGAGGTCACAGAAGACACTGAGGCAGAGCTTGATGCCATCCTGCAAGAGGTGGATGAGCCTATCAGCTATCTTTTCTTCATGCAGAAGCACTGTGAGGCTCAGGCTGCTGAGTGCAAAGAGTTGGCAGACATCTATGCTGTCAGAAGGAAAAGCTGGGAATCAAAGAGAGCAGCATTCAAGAAGAGAATGCACAGCTTGCTTGAGGCAATCGAGGCCCTTGGAGAAGAGCCAAAGCGCACAGGTCACTGGGGCACAGCATCACTGAGCAGCAGCACCAGAGCTGTGGTGGATGATATGCAGCTTCTGCCTGAAGAGTTTGTCAAAGTTACTAGGACACCAAAGAAGACAGACCTGCTAAAGAAGCTAAGAGCTGGAGAGACTATAGAAGGTGCTTATCTCAAGACCTCAAAAAACCTAACCATTAGATCCAAGTAAGGAGGGACGAAAATGGACAATCAGAAGATCACGATTAGCTATGAGCATGGCGGCAATCTGCCAGCACTCATCAAGGCGCTGCTGAGCGCACAGAGCGCACTGGACCCGGTGGTCAAGAGCAGTGTCAATGGGCACTTCAATAATGCCTATGCAGACATCAATCAGATCCTCAGGGCAGTGCTGCCAGCTTTGCAGGTCAATGGCCTGCTGCTGACACAGGCTCCTGGAGGAGATGGGCAACTCAAGGCTTCTCTCACCACCTGTCTCTATCATGAGGAGGGCGGCTATATCGTCTCCACAGCCAGCTGCCCTGTGGCTAAGGCAGACCCACAAAAGACCATGGGCGCTGTCACCTACCTCAGAAGAGGCGCCATCCAGGCCATTCTGGCACTGCCTAGCGTGGATGATGATGGCAACAGAGCAGCAGGGGCTGACCTTAGGAGTGTGCTGGAGCACTGCAGAAAAAGCAGCCCAGATCTCACACTGGCTGGCCTGTGCAAAGCTGCTCAGGGCTTTGGCTTAGGTGAGCTTGAAGACCTCAGCAGGCAAGAGCTGATCAGCCTTGTCAAGAGAATGAAGGAGGAGATCCGTGGATAGGTGGATGGATACTGCTGTATTCTTGGGCCTTTTTTCTTTTCTCGCCTGGGCTCTTATGAGCCAGCCAGGGATGTGAGGTGTGGATAAGGTGCGATCATTCAAGGTCAGAAGCCTAGATCAAGAGCAGACCTGCAGCAGCTGTGGCCGAGTCATCACCCTTGGTGGTGGTGGCTATAGGCTGCAGAGTGACCACTTGCCATCTGTGCAGGTGGCTTGCAGGTGGCAGTGTGTGCAGGATGCGCTGCACATTGATCTGGCAGGAGGGGATGACAGGTGGCTGACTACATAGCAAGTGTGAGCGGTGGCAAAGACAGCGCGGCCATGTGTCTCCACCTACAAGAGCAAGGCATTGAGCACAGGCGCGTGTTTTTCGACACAGGGTGGGAGCACCCAGCGCTTTATCAGTATCTGAAGCATGAGCTGCCAAAAGCCATTGGCCCGATTGAGTGGGTAACGGCTCCGACGCCTAACTTAGACGAGGAGCGCGAGCAGCTCGCCCAGGCCTATGAAGCACGCCTCGGCCACTATTCCGCAATGGTGCGGTGGATGCTGCACAAGGCCATGTTTCCAAGCCGAATGCGGAGGTGGTGCACTGAGACGCTGAAGATCAAAGCGCTCAAAAAGTACATGCGCGATCAAGACTTTGAGCTGCCCGTCAACACGGTTGGAGTGAGAGCAGAGGAGAGTGTGGCTCGATCCAAGCTACCAGAGCGCGAGATCAGCACGTCATTAGACTGCATGGTCTGGCGGCCTCTTCTCAGGTGGTCAAGACAAGATGTGATCGACATTCACACAAGACACCAGCTTAGTCCGTGCTCGCTGTATCTTAAGGGGGCTGAGCGCGTAGGCTGTTGGCCGTGCATTTTTAGCCGGAAGGCAGAGGTGCGCTACATGGCCGAAACAGACCAGGCCAGAGTTAACCTCATTAGGGATCTTGAACATGATGTGATGCTACTGGCAAAGAAGCGCAACGAAGCGAAGGGCACATCATTCGATGAGAGGGGGCACGTTGCCCCGACGTTCTTTGGACAGAAGGGACATGGCAACCAGATGGCTGATATCGACCGTGTGATTGAATGGTCGAAGACATCAAGAGGTGGCAAGCAATTCTCAATGTTTCGAGAGGATGAGATAGAGCCAGGATGCATGTCTTGGGGCCTGTGTGACACAGGTGATGCGGTGACTTCATGACCCTGATCACACTTGAGCTTGAGCCGAAGGGCAAGGGTAGACCCAGAGTCACCTTTAAGGGTGGCTATGCCAGGGCATACACTCCAGCCACCACAGCAAGATGGGAGAAGGCAGCAGTGACCATTCTCAGGAGCCAGTGGCAGGGTGCTGCCATTGACAAGCCTGTCAAGGTGGAGATTGACGCCATAGCCAAGAGGCCCATCAGGCTGTGCAGGAAGAAAGACCCAGCTGGCCTGCTGATTAGGGCAGCTCTACCAGATGCAGACAATGTGGCCAAGGCTTGCCTTGATGCCCTGCAGAAGGCTGAGATCATAGAGAATGACAAGCTGGTGGTGGATCTCAGGATCAGAAGCCTCTATTCAGAAAAGGGAAATGCTGGTCGAGTGGTTATCAAGCTCACAACCATAGAGGAGGAAGGCTGTGTCATTCAATCCATTAACAGCGTTGAGAGCCCTAAGGGATAGCCCAGACCTGAGCCCTGGTGAGTTTGCTGTGATGGTGGCACTGGTGCTGAGATCAGACAGTGGGGGCTGTATGTGGGCCTCTCAGGCCCTGCTGGCTAAAGACTGCAAGCTCAGCCCTAGGAGTGTGAGGGAGAAGCTTCAGAGCCTGTCTGCCAAAGGTCTGCTCAAGCGGGTCAAAAGGCCTGGGACTTCTGACTATTGTGTGCTGGACCTCAGAGCCCTGACCCTGGCAGAATCTGCCGCACCACCTGTTTTGACCCTGGCAGAATCTGCCGCACACCCCGGAGAAATCTGCCTACCCCCCCGGCAGGATTTGCCTACCACCCCGGCAGAATCTGCCACCTATCTACCCAAAGAACTACCCAAAGAACTACCCAGTGATCTACCCAAAAAGAAAGGGCCTCAGATCAAGACTGATTCTGTGTATGTGTTGTGGGGCACAGAATGGTGGACAGAGCTGTGGGTGGAGATCAATCAAGAGCTTGGGAGGTCACAGCCACTGAAGCTGACGAAAAAGAGAAAGGAGGCACTCAAGGCCAGACTCATTGAGCATGGTGAGTCTGTGGTCTTTGATGTGGTGAGGTGGTACAAAAAGAGCAGCCACCCCAGAGCAGCCTTTCTCAGAAACAGTGGCTACACCATAGACACTGTGCTGCAGCGCTCGAAGTTTGATCAGTATGCTACCATGTCAGAGCTGCCTGAGGGCAGCATCACAGATACCAATGACCCGCTCTCAGTGTTGGGAGCGGCAAGAAAGTTGCGCCTTGAGGAGGGACAATGAAAGACAAGGATGAAGGCCTGTTATCGGCTGATGTTGTGGAGATGGCTTTTGGCCTATTGATAGCTGGAGGCTGCAAAGCTCCTGCTATGTATGCCACCCCAAAGGGCATGGCTAAAGGGGTGGAAGTCTACAGAAGGCTGCTGAGGGATGTGTCAGCTGATGAGATGCTTGAAGCGGTAGCTAGCTTTCTGAGGTCAGATGAGATGGTATCCTGGCCCAGACCAGGCCTGCTGCTCAAGCACTTGCCATCCAGAAGGGCCCTGGCCCTTGATGACTCAGACATAACTTGGGGTGAGTTGCTGAGCGCTGTGGGCAGATATGGCAGGGCGAATCCACCAGGAGAGGCTTGGAAACTGTCCGATGACCCGATGAGAGAGCGCAAGATGATGGCAGGACTTCAAGGCTGTGGTGGATGGCTTCAGCTTTGCAACAGCAGATCCAGTGAGCTACCATCACACAGGGCTGCATATCGTGCAGCATACAGGTCAACAGCAGAGATGATGAGCCTTGAAAGGGACACTGCTAGCCTAAAGCAGCTGGCATTCAATCAGACCAGGCAGCTCACAGATAGACAATAGGAGGCACTTTGGCCAAGCTGAATGATGAGACAAAGCAGAGACTGGTGGAAGGCATCAAGCTTGGCCTGAGCAATAAGCTGGCTGCACAATATGCAGGAGTGAGTGAGAGCACCTTCTATGCTTGGAGGCAGAGAGGGCAGGCAGGGGAGCCAGCCTATCTGGAGCTTTTGGAGTCCATAAAAAGGGCAGAAGCAGAGAGCGCTGCACACTGTCTGGCGGTCATCAAGGATGCAGCTCAACAGGGAAACTGGACCTCAGCAGCTTGGCTGCTTGAGAGGAGGCACGGCTATAGAAAAGAGCAGCTTGAGCAGCTTGAGCCTGAGGTCACTGCAGAGGATCACATGGTGGACCCTAACACTGCAGAAGGCAGAGAGGCCATCATCAGCCATGTGTCAGAGCTGCCTGAGGATCTGATCCTTGCTGCGTTGAATAGGCGCTCTCATGCTTGACCAGGTGTTCTATCCATGAGCAGAAACTATGCCTATGCAGATCCTCCATACCTTGGTTTAGGCAAGCGCTTGTATGGAAAGCATCACCCAGAGGCGGCCATCTGGGACGATATCGAAACCCATAAGCAGCTGATAGATTCTTTGTGTGTGTATGATGGGTGGGCCATGTCATTGACTAGCGGTTCTTTGCAAAAGATACTGCCTTTGTGTCCGTCTGATGTGCGGGTGGCTGCATGGGTAAAGCCTTTCGCCTCATTCAAGCCAGGTGTGAATCCAGGCTATGCTTGGGAGCCTGTGATCTTTCGTGGCAGTCGAAAGAGAACCAGAGACGAAGACACAGTGAGAGACTGGGTGGCCGCAAACATAACTTTGAAAAAAGGCCTGCCAGGAGCAAAGCCCCACCAGTTTTGTCTTTGGATCTGTGATCTGCTCGGATATGAGCAAGGCGACACCCTCACAGACATCTTTCCTGGCACTGGCTCCATGCAGACAGCGCTTGACAGTTTAGAGGTGGACTCTTGGAAACAGGCGCCCCTTTTCTTGGAGGCACTGTGACGCTCTTTGGCTTCTGCATCGAGATAGCAGGCAGCCTGTATGAGGCAGCAGCCTGGGCTCTTGACGTGGATGATGCCTTTGGGGTGCTGCATGAGTGCTATGAGCTTGAGCACATGAGGTGCCTGGATGGCTCAGCAGAGTGGGAGTGGTGCGCCTTGGCTGAGTACAATGGGCACGTTGATCTCATGTGGTGGCTGCAGGCAGGAGAAGCATGATCAACCTGTCCACCATCAAGAAGGCTGGTGAGCTGTATGCCTCCAACACGCTGGCCCAATACATCAAGGAAGCTCCTGGCAAGGGTGGAATGAGCCCAGGCCAGCTGGCTTTCCATGAGTCACAGGATCAGCTCAGGCTACTCATAGCTGGCAATCAGGTGGGCAAGACAAGAGCAGTGGCAGCAGAGTGCTGGCTGCACGCTTTGGGCTCTCACCCTTTCCGGCCCACCGAGCCACCACCCACCACTGGCTGGATACTGTGCGCTAATCTCAAGGCAGGCTGGCGCAACTTCTCAGCCAAGCTCAGGGAGATAGAGCCACCAGGGGTGCTGCATCCTCACACGATCTATGACAGTGCCAGGGGCTACACATACAGGGGCAGCAAGATGCTGAGGCTGAACACTGGCAGCTTGATGGTGGGCAAGTCTGGCAGTCAGGAGATGATGGCCTTGGCTGGTGCCACTATTGACTATCTGGCAGTGGATGAGCTGCCGAAGCGCGGCCACTTTGGTGAGGCTCGATCCAGGGTGGCTGTCAACAATGCGCCGATCTTCATGGGCTTCACACCTATTGGCAGACCAGCTGAGTGGCTAAGGGACTGGGTAGAGGGCAACCCTGATGATGGCTCGCCACCTATGGAAGATGGGTGGGATATACACAGGATCAAGCTGTCAGCTGAAAACTGCCCACATAGAACACCTGAGAGCATTGAGAAGCAGATCAAGAGCTATGGGCCTTGGGAGATGGCCCAACGTGTTGAGGGTGCATGGTCTGGCATCACTGTGGATCGGTGGATCTCATTCAGTGAAGAGAACGTCTTTTCAGATGTGCCCACCGGGATCCAGAGCCTTGGCCTTGGCTGGGACCATGGGGAGCAACCAGGCAGCAGCATCTGCTATCTGGTGGGGTGGGACTCAGAGAGGCTGTGGGTGCTTGATGAGTATGTGAGCAAAGAGCGCAACACCCCAGCAGATGAGGCCAGACAGATCATCCAGATGCTCAAGCAGTGGAATGTGGAGCCTTGGCAGATAGATGAGGCGAGGGGTGACAGCAACTCAGCCGGAAGGCTTGGGCTTGGCTTCTCAGTGAACCAGCTCCTGGAGCGCGGCTTTGCCAAAGCACTGGACTCAGCAAGGCCACCTTTCTCCATCCAAGTGCCCTATAAAGGGCCAGGGTCTGTGAGGGCACGAGCGCGTATGATATCCTCGGCTTGTGTTGAGGGGCGCTTTATGGTGCATGAAGGGTGCGGTAATCTGATCTCCACCTTAAGACACTGGAGAGGTGAGACAGGTGGAGACTTGAAGCACTCCTTTGATGCTGTAGGCTACATTGCAGAATGCTTTCTCACAGAGTCCCTTGAGGGCTCCACTTTCCTGATCATATAGGAGCAGACATGGCAGAGAAGAAAACACAGAAGAAGCCAGCCAAGAAGGGTGACATCAAGATCATCATTGGTGCCAAGGGCAAGCCCAAAGCAGAGCAAGGGGTGCAGGTCTGGAGCCTCAAAGGAGAGGAGCAGACGAAGGAAGGGGATCGCCAGTCTGTTGCATATCTGACCAGTCAGCAGCTCTTTGAGTTAGGCTGGATCCGGCGGAAACACTAAGATGCCAACGATCCCAGTGAGCATACTGCCAGCAGAAGAGGCAGACCAGCAGAGGTGGAAAGAGCAGGGTCTGCGCATCCGGCTCCTGAATGGCAAGCACATCAATGACGTGAGAGATGAGATTGAGGATATGTTTGCCCTTGAGATAGCTGCAGATATGTCAGTCAATCCAGACCTCAGCAGAAACCCATTCAAGCTGATCTATCAGCAGCTCAATGTGGCTTACATCGAGCCACCAGATGTGAGGGTGCCTGAGGCAGATGACGCAGACCTGAGCACCATCATCACACCAAGGCTGTGGGCACAGCAGCAAGGCACTAGCCTCTATTGCTTGAGCCTCAATGAGGTGCTGGTCAGGGTGGACTGGAAGCACTGGGCTGATGCTAAAGAGGCCAGCTATCGTCTTGTGATGCCTGACACTGTAGTGTGCAAAGCGCTGCCCAATCAGCCTGATGAACCAGGGATGGTCAGTGAGTTGAGGTACAGGGATCAGGCATGGACCTGGGAAACTTGGGATATCAGAGATCCGAAAGAGCCAGTCTTCATGATCGAAGAGATTGATGACAATGGTGACAGGGTGGATGCTACGGCCAAATATGCACCAGAGCTGGCTGGCTCCTATCCCTACCGCAACAGCGCTGGTGATCCCATACTGCCCTATGTCATGTATCACAAGCAGGTGGGCAGCAAGCTATGGTCATGGACCAAAGGCACAGAGCTGAGCAGGGGCGCACTAAGGCTGGCCGGGCTGTGGACAATGTGGTCAGATGGCTATCTTAATTCAAGTCACCCTCAGAGATACGCCATAGATATTGACACACAAGCTGGAAACACCCGCACCATTGCAGGCCGCCCAGTGGATGTGGTGGCGGTAGACCGAAAGTCAATCATCAAGTTTCACAGCAAGGGGCCAGGCGGTGGAAGCCTTGGCCAGTTTCAGGCAGCCATGGATCCAGTGGCTGGTGCTGAATCATTGAGAATCTATGAACAGGGCTTGGCTGTGTATGCTGGGCTCAATCCCAGTGACTTGCAGATCACCCAAGCTCAGAGCGGATATGCCATAGTGGTGAGCAGAGAAGGACAAAGGCGGGCACAGAAGCTGGTGGAGCCAGCACTAAGAATGGCCGATCAGAAGCTGCTTGCAACAGCTGCCGCACTGTCAAACCTATATGCTGGCACTGATCTGCCTGAGGATCCAAGAGCATACTCCATCCACTATCGAGCCTTAAAGCCATCCATGCAAGAAAGGAAGGCACAGGCAGAGGTGCTCAAGACAGAGGCTGACATGGGGATCGCCTCACAGATAGATGTGATCAGAGGTCTGCATCCTGAGATTGAGTCTGATGAGCAGGCCCTTGAGCGCTTGCTAAGGGTCAAGGAGATCCAGAAGGATCTAGCCTTGCTCGATCAACCGATGGCACCAGATGCACCAGAGCCTGGGCTACAAGCAGACGCACCAGAGCCTGAGGCAGTAGAAGAGGCTGCACAGCTTGCTGAGCCTGAGGCTGAGAATGTGCAGCTCACAGCGCTCAATGGTGCTCAGGTGCAAGCCGCCCAGGGCATCGTGCAAGCAGTGGCAGAAGGCCAGCTGCCGAGAGCATCAGGAGTGCAGATGCTGTCTGCCTTCTTCAATCTGCCCATGGCATCTGCTGAGCAGATCATGGGAGAGGTCGGGCGCGGCTTTTCAGCAGTAACGGAACAACCACCACAACCTGAGGAGGGATAAAGTGGCAGAAGAGAACACATCACCAGCAATGACACCAGCACCAGCACAGCAGATGCTGCCAACCAATGGAGTGGGAGAGGCTGAGAAGCTTGTGCCATCGTTTAGGCTTGAGCAAGAGTCTGTGAGAGCCAGAGAGGCTGAGGCCACCAGGGATGAAGCACTCAAGACACTGCAAGGGGTGCAGGAGGAGTATGAGCGCTTGAAGTCGAAGTATCAGACAAGCTCAGAGAATCATGAGATCAACGTGCACCTGATGCAGCAAGGCATCACCCATGACAGCCTGCAGCGCTTCTTTGGCAATGAGTGGAGAGCCTCTCAGAGAGAGGTCGCTGCTGACAAGCGCGTGCCATTCTCAGAGTGGCTAACAGCCAATGCTGAAGATCCACTCTATGAAGTGCACCTCAAGAGAGCAGCTGCTGCAGGGCCTCAGCCTACTGAACAAGCTGCACCACCTGTGCCAGATGTAGCAGATGACAATCTGCTCAAAGCTCTTAGGGCTGTGCTGACTGGAAACCCTGACTCAGGGACAGGCCAGCCAGCAGAAAACAATGAGCAGGAGTGGACAGCAGAGGCCATCAGAAAAGTCAGGGCAAAGAACGGTGGCACACTTGGAGATCAGAAGGATGCGATCCTTGCTCAATGGCGTGCCAAGAAGATCATCAAGTAGGGACTTGACAGGTCAGAGGCCTGTACGGTAGAGAGAAGAAGGGACCGCACCCACGCGACCGGATGCGATAGTTTTGTAGTAAGTCGGGCCCATTCAAACATTCAGACAAAAACCAAACCTATGTTTTGAGGTGACCCATGGCCGTTACCGGCGCAACTACCCAAGCAAACCTTGTCACCAATGGTGGTGCTGTTGCTGAGGTGCTTTCTTCTCTTGTCCTTGAGCAGCTTTATGATCCTACGGATCTCCGCGCTCTTTGTCTCCGCGTACCCTTTGACGGTGTAGGCTCAGCCACCACCAATGTCACACAAGACATGGTGCCTGGTGCCTTTGCAGCTCCTGGTGAAAACACCACCACAGCTGCCACTGCATATGCCACCAGCCACTTTGATATCACTGTTGAGCGCTACAGCCGCGCGTATGCACTGACGGATCTTATTCCTGTCTCAGGTGATGCAATCGATCTTGATCGAGTGGTGCAGAATCTGATCAACGGCGTGAGTCTGACTTTCACTGATATCATCTGCGACTTCTTCCACACTCCTGGCTTTGCCAACACTGTGGGCACAGCTGGTGTCAACCTGTCAGTGGATGACATCTATGACGCCATCTTTCAGCTCACCAGCAGCTTGAATGCACCTCCATATGCAGCCGTCCTCCATCCGATCCAGTTCAATGACTTCCTAAGCTCTTTGCGCTCAGAGACTGGAGCGGCTCAGTTTGCTCCTGCAACCATTGAGATGCTGGGTCAGAAGGGTGTTGGCTACAAGGGCAGCTGGATGAACACTGACTTCTACGTCAGTGATTCTGTGGACGCAACCCCATCTGGAAGCTACACCGGCGCAATGATGGCTCAAGGTGCTTTGGCTTATGCCATGGCTCCTGTGTCGCGCATGATCGGCCACATCCCTGCTGGCAACATCATCCTTGATGCTGGCGACGTTGTGGTAGAGCTTGATCGCACTGCATCCGATGGTGTCACTGCAGCATATGCCCATATGTTTATGGGTGTGGCAGAGGCAGAAGACGCACGCGGTGTGCGCATTGTTTCTGACGCTTAGCCAGACAAACCCTGAAGCTGGCAGCCTCTATGACTCCAGGGGCTGCCAGCCTCATCCCTAAGGAGGGACAAACAGTGAAAGAGACTCTACACCTCACAAAGCCCCAGCAGGAGAAGATCCAGACCAGGGCTGATGATGGCCTGCCCATCACCCACAAGCACAAGCAGACCTTCAGGTTTATCTATATCCACTACCCAAAGCGCTGGATCTATGACTTGCAGAGAGGCTTTCTTCCAGACATCACCAAGATTATTGGCAGGCCTGGTCTGTGCAATGTGCGGCGCGATGGCAACATGAGCATGGCACTGGCTCAAGTGAGAGAGAAAGGCGGCACTATTCTGGATCCTAAGGATGAGCGCCTTGGCCCGTACATGGACTATGTGCACTTCTACCCCATCAGAGGTGGTGGCAAATATTATGTTGACTTCAACAAAGCAGCCACAGTGCTGCCCAATGATGAGATCATCTGGAACAAGTCAGAGCTGAGAGACAGCTGGTATGACTTTCTGTTGCACGTTCGTGGCACCAGCCTGGTCAGGCCCATGATCCGTGAGATGTACTTAGCGATTCGAGAGAAAGAGCAAGACAAGCTCAATGGGCTCCTGAGCCGCTTTGATCGCAACCCTCACCTCAAGAAAAGGATTGAGCTGGCTGAGGCAAGGCTTGCAGGCATGGACAAACACTGGCAGGAATACAGCAAAGCATTCAGCCCCAAAACCACTGCAAAGCCCAGAACACCTGGGAAGAAGGTTGAGAAGAACCATGAGCGGTGAGAAGCAGGGGACAAGAGATCGCATCGATGCGATGGTGAAGCAGATGGTGGATAATGGCACCTCGGCAGAGTATGCCAAGAAAAGAGCTATCCACGCTGCAAAGAAAGCAGAGAAGAGAAACACTAAATAGCTGTAATCACAGCAAAAAAAAAGGATTGAAATATCATGGCTTATGATGGGAAGAATCCATTCCGCGTCCTACGGCAAACCTGGAACCCTGGCGGATATGCCAAGGAGACGCTTGCAGGAAATAGAACCCTGACCCACAGTGACGCCCAGATGATTAGTTTGGATTGTGGCGGTGGCGGTCGCGACGTGATCCTGCCTGCTCCCCGTGAAGGAGCATGGTTTTGGGTTTTCAATCGGTCTGACGCAGCTGAGAATCTTTCTGTCAAACAGGCCGATGGCACCACTGCCCTGGCAACCATCAATCAGAATGAGAGCGGCATTTTCTTCTGTGATGCAGACGCTGCAGATGATGCAAATGATGGCTGGGATCTGATGGGACTTATCACCATCGCAATGGGCTAATAGGAGGGGAAGGCTATGTCTTCAACGCTTTACACAGCGCGATGGACTGGCCCCACTCTCATTGAGCAGGGCAAGTCACAGCAGATCAGTGTGTCAGTGGAAAGGAGCGGCTCAGCTGCTACCATCACCTCTGGCACGTTGACACTGTACAGGCCCAATGGCACAGCTTTGGTGGATGGTGTTGCTGGCGGTATTTCCGGCGGCACCTTCACCTCAGCAGCCATAGCTGGGGCCACCACATCAGCAGAAAGCCTGGGGCCTCGATGGCTCATCAAGGTGGACCTGTTGATCGGTGGGGCCACCTATAGCTTCTACAATGACGCTGTGCTTTGTCTTGCTGAGCTGTATCCGCCTATTGGGCAGACTGACCTGATCCAAAGACACAGTGAGGCAGCAAACCTTCTGGGAGCTTCTGTCACGTCGCTGCAGCAGTACATTGATCAGGCCTGGTCAGATGTGACGAACAGGCTCTATCTCGATGGTGTGCCATTCTGGAAGTGGCGCACCCCATCAGCCTTGAGGCCTTGTCTGTTTGATCGTGCACTTGAGCTGCTCTTTGTAGACTACAGCACATTGCTCAACACCAATGATCGCTATGCACTCTTTGCTGAGCGTTATGCAGAGCTGTATGAGCGCGATTATGAGCGCTTGAAAAGCACCATTGATGTCAATGAAGAAAACCAGCTGCAGTCAGAAGTGGCAACAGGATCTGCCGTTATCATGCTGCAGTCAGGGGTGAGAAGGGGCAGGCTCTATAGAGGCTCAGACTGATGACACCCAATGGTGCACTGACAGCTGTGATAGCCCGTCTGACGGCGGCCAGCCTGGTCCAGGCCCGGTCACCCTTAGGCGTGCCTAACGCAAGCTCACAGCGCATCAGCAGAAGCTTTTCTGTGCAGCCTGGTAGCATTGGGCCAAGCGGCTCACCTGGCAGGGGCAAGCCGAATGTGGCAGGCTTGAGAGTCACTCAAAACTTCAGCATCAGCTTGGGCCATCAGCTCAAGCCTGGTGACGGCCAAGAAGCTCCGAGCCAAGCATTGCAGGACTATCACACAGCCATCAAGTATCTGAGCGCAAACAACACCAGCTTGACCCAGCAAGGTGCCATCATCTTTGGTGCAGCCTCCCACACATACGAAGGTGGTGGTGCCTTTCTGGTCACTCGATTCTCACTGAGTGTCACCTATGAGATGAGCTTGGTGATCTGATGGCATCTGGACGCATTAGAGCACTGGGCAGGCTACCTGAGATAGACAGCTACATCAGGCAGAAGCATGGCACCTCAAGACCGTTGACACCTGAAGAGTCAGCAGTCATGGGTGCTGAGGTCAATGCACAGCTGAGGGTGATCAGGCGAAACTGGCCCGTGGAAACAGGCACGTCAAGAGCTGGCTGGTTTGCTGGTGTGCAGGGTGATGCTGGCGCGGTTGCCATTGTCTATGAAAACCCGATCTCCTATTCTGGCTGGATTACAAAGAAGGGCCAGACACCAGTGAGAGAAGGTGGCCGCCCATGGTTCCAAAGGCTTGTGTCTGAGGTCTTCAAAGCAAACAGACAAAGGCTTGTGCGCAAAATGCGAGCACAGATAGACAAGACAGAAGCAAAGCTGCAGCAGGCAGCTCAGCAAGGTGTGGATCCAAGAGAGGCATTCAAGGTGGTGGGAACAGAGATCCCTGGGTGGTCAAGGCCAGCAACAGCAAAGCCAGAGCAGACATTCCAAGACCTGCTAAGGAGGCTGATCTAATGTCAGGCAAAGTCACAATCACATCCTCATTGGGCCTTAAGCTCAATGAAGTTTTGTTCGAATCAGAGATGAGAATCCTTGAAGATCTTGGTGAGCAATCGCAAGCACTTGCATGGCGGCAGTGGACTGGCTGGCAATACAAAAACAACTATCCAAAAGATCACCAGGGCACCTCCTTCAGAGGCTGGAAGTTCAAGCTGTTTCAGTCTTCTGCCACTGGACTGATCAGAGGTGTTGAGCTTTTTAATGACGCGACAAAGAAACAAAGAAAGGGCACCAAGAAGAATGGGCAGCCATACTCCTCCTCAGGAGTAGGCAACACGTATGCGCGCTATGTGCACAGGGCTGGTGCTACTGTCACAGCTGGCAGTGACAAGAACAGGGAATGGGTGCTGGTCAGGGACAAGATCAAGAAAGAGCTAATCCCACAAGCCACCAAGGCGCTTAGAGATGAGATAGTAAACAACGCAGGCAAGAACAGAGTGCAGCGTAGCTATCGAGCAGATAAGAAAAGCAGCAATGCACAGACCTTTGATATACTCACACAAACCACCTTTTAGAGGGGAAACAAAACATGGCAGCTTCAACGACAGTCAAAGTGCGGCGCGACGGCACGCTAAAACTCCAAGACGGGGCAGGCTCCCCTACCACCCTTGAGATCAATTTTGAGGATGGCAACTTTACAGCAAACCTGCTCGCTGCTGAAGAGGACAGGATCGTCATCAGGGATCGTGGATCAATCGTAGGACTGCGCAAGGGTGACGATCAGGTAGGCTCGCTAAGCTTTAGCGTCCACATGCTTGAGTTCACGAATGCAGGCGCTGCCACCTTGCTTGACTTTTGCAATGGCACAGCCTCAGGGTCTGCACTGACAAGCACAGGCGGCTCAGGCTTTGAGCAGTTTCTGTGCAGCGTCCACATGCAAGTGGAAGGGACCAATCATGGAGACAACGCAGATGCACAGGCCACATTCTCGAAAGTCCTGCTTACATGCGACTTTTCAGAAGGTGACCCCAACGTGCTGAACGTGCAAGGTGAGGTCTATGGTGGTGTGACGTTCACCGGCCAAAGCTAGAAAACGCTCTCAATCCTAAGGAGGGACAATGAAAGAGCAATATGAGATCCAAGGTCTGGGGCAAGTCTTCATTGATGCGCCTCACTCCTTTACGGCTATGAATGATCTATATCTTGAGTGGGTAGGCCAACAGAGCAGCAAGTCAAAACTGGCTAGAGTAAATGCTGCTGCTTTGGGAATCTGCTGGTCCAGCAAGAACAAAGATCGGCCACCTATTTATAATCTCTCAGCAGGTGAGATCTTGGCTTATGGTGGAGAGGTGCTAGAGTGGCTCTTCAAAAAAGGCGCAAGTAGATCACAGGTCTACATTGTTGGCACGAAGATCATTCTTGATCTGGTGGAGATGCTGCCCAAAGAAAGCGAGGTGCAGGCAACTGCCGAGAGCTTTCCTGAAAGCCAGGAGCCTGGATCTTCTGGTGCTGAAGCTGGAGAAGCAGTGGGGGCTTGAGCCTGGTGGATTCTATGGCTTGCCAAGAGCCAAGCAGATTGACCTTATGGCCTTGTGGCGGCATGAGACAACACCAGCGAAAGAAAGAAGGAGTAAGGTCAAGGCTGACAAGGCGGCACTCATTAGGCAAAGGATCAAAGAATACAGTGAAAGGGACAAGCCCAAGCTGAGCACATAGGTGACACCATGGCAGATGAATCAGGCAAGATCAAAATCAGTATAGAGGTTGACTCCTCAGATGCCATTGATGGCCTTGAAGACTTACAGAAAGAGCTGGCCCACACAGAAGACGCCACACAGAAGATGGGGCAGGGCACAGAGCAGGGCTTAGAGCAAAGCACTGCAGCCATAGAGCAGGCAGTCAAAGATGCAGTCTCGGCTCTAGACTCTGAAAACAAAGCGCTCAAAGAGTCTGCAGAAACAGCAAAGACCACAGGCAAAAAGAAAAAGCAGGCGCTTGACAACAGCGAAACAATAGATGGGCTTGACAGCCTAAAGGATAAAACTGGTGAGCTTGACTCTAGCCTCAAGGGCTTGGGTGGTGCTGTTGGTCTGCTGTCTCCAGAGCTGGAGCAAATGCTGTTTGTCACTGGTGAGTTGTCTGGGGGTGTTGAGGCCACCTCACGATTGACCACCCTCTTTGGCGGCAGCTTGGGCTCTCT
>Ga0208815_1000138_pt1 | contig 23022 bp, 39 predicted proteins | sample Virmet3438_5245_FD_185733 | JGI IMG/M metagenome (GOLD analysis project Ga0208815, IMG submission 185733) | Marine viral communities from the Southern Atlantic ocean transect to study dissolved organic matter and carbon cycling - metaG... | ecosystem: Environmental > Aquatic > Marine > Oceanic ... | reverse complement strand
TGGGGATCCATCTTTCCTTTTGGTAAGTAAGCCAACTCACGCAAGGCTTTAACTGAGGGATCAGTTGTAACATTAGTGGGCAGTCGTCCAAGAGCGACATTATCATAGTTGAGTGAGTGCCTATCGAATGTAGAAAGTTCATATTCCTCCGTCATTGATAGACAGTTGGTGGGGCAATATTCTACACAATTGCCACAAAAAATACACGCACCAAAGTCTATCGAATAGTTTCTAAGTTCTTTTTTCTTTGCTTGTTTGTTCATCACCCAATCGACTACTGGGAGATTTATTGGACATACTCGTACACATACTTCACAAGCAATACACTTATCCATTTCAAAGTGTATACGTCCACGATACCTTTCAGATGGTATCAGTTTCTCATAAGGATACTGTATAGTAACAGGTCTCCTTCTCATATGGTCAAAGGTTACTTCTAACCCTTGGAACATATATTTAGCAGTATCTTTAACTTCTTTTAAATAATTAAAGATTCCTTTAATCATGCCTTCGTACTCTTACTTAATGTAACAAACCATGCTACTAGTGCTAGTGCTACTAAAAAACCAACTACTGCACCAACAGGGAAAGGATAGTCTACGCCAGGAGATTCCCATGTGCCAGGAAGTAGATAGACTGAAGGTTTAGATAAAAAAATCATTGCATTGGATGGAATAAAAGATCTGGAAAGAAGTAATTAAATTCAATAAGAATGACTGCTGTAATAGTCAACCATATAGTTGCTACAACTGGTGCAGATCTAAACCATTTTGTATAAAAGATTTTAAAAATTGAATTCATTTCTTTGTTGGATCTGGAAGTATAAATGGCGGTGCATCATTACAAGAAGATGGGCCATACTGTTCATATTCTCTATACCCACCCATCTTACCATTAGTTTTCATTAGTGCAGAGGTAAACGCAAGGAGCAGAAATACCGTAGGAGCACCAATAATAAGTGCTGCACCAAAAATATACCCAACAAGAAACTCAGGAATAGAATGATTACCCAAAAACTCATGATTGTTTAATAAAAAATTAATCATCGTTGGACATCATGAGCACAACCGTCACCTTTATAATCATCACTATCATAATACCCTCCTTTGGTTCCAAAGAAAAGTGATAGTGCCACGAACGGTAATGCTGCGGCTATTAGGAAAGTTTCTAGTATCATGTAATTATTTAGATGTAAGTTTCTGTAAAAGATTCTTTTTCTCCTTTACTGATTGTTTCTTAACAACTACTTCCTTAACCTCTTCTACTGGCCATGGAACATCATATTCCCAATGCTTTTCTGTATCAAAGGTTTCTGCTGGATTACCCAAACTTCTTTGTAATAATCTCACACGAATAGTATCCTTTCTGAATACTGGACAAGAAGTTACAGTCCTACCGAGTTCAGTGTACTCAAGGTATGAGGTTGACTTTGGTTCCACTACAGGAACATATACTTTTTCTTTAGGCATTTTTTTTCTCCTTTCGGTGTTGTTCAAGACTTAATTGTCTTTCAAATTCATATTTCATAGTAGAAAGATTTTGGGATAAGTATTGTTCCCACTCATTACCTTCTATGAGGTCTTCAAGATGTGCAACGTGTTCTAGTGCAAAGACTAATTTAGTTTCATCATTCATTCTTGACACCAGCTAACTCCTCCACATTATATACACTATAAAGTTTTAAACCAGCAGATTTCATAAACTCATCAGCCTCTCCATCTACTTGTCTATCTACAAGAGTAACTACACGATCCACAACATAACCTACATCACGTAATCTTGTTACAGCTTTAATAACAGAACCACCTGTAGTAACTACATCCTCCAATGCAGTAACTATGGAACCTTCTGGTGGTAATGCACCTTCGATCCAGGCACCCATGCCATAACCCTTGGCAGTCTTTCTAACGATCATTGCATCAACTGTCCTAGCCCAATCCGTATCAAAGGAAGCCATTGCAACACCACTTACTAATGGATCTGCACCCATAGTAAGTCCTGCAACAGCAACTGCATCAGAATCAAGTAACTCTAACATCAAATGACTGGCCATTGTAAGACCTTCTGCACTCAATGTAACAGTTTTAGCATTAACATAATGATTACTTTTCTTACCAGATGATAATGTGAAATCACCAGAACGATATGCATTCTTCTGTAATAATTTCAGAAGTTCTTCTCTCATATTTTCAATCATGTTTGTGATTTAATTTACCAGACATCTCATATGCCTCTTTATTTCCACCATGTCCATGAGCAATACCCATCTCATGCATTTTAGCATGTTCATCAATAGGGTCACGTAAATCTACTTTACCTGGCCCTATTGTGAGATATAACCCATATCCCATGATAAAGAATAATAATCCTACAATAATGAATACTAAAACCATTTTACCTCCTTAGTAATAATCATCCTTTTGCATTTCAATAAACTCTTTGTTCTGTCTGCATATACCATGTACATCAATCTCTTGATGTAGATGTGCAGAGGTATGAAGACCCTCTATTAATACTAGAATCGCTAGTAACATAACAGGTAACATCCATAATGGATGTCCCATTACTTCTTCTGTTTTCCGCATACACTAATTATAACACAAAAAAAGACCCCCTGCAAGCAGGAGGTCTTGTAAGTTCCGATTGTAGAGACCGCACGAACGATGTCTCAATCCTATTTAGAAACTGAACTTAGCACCAACTTTTCCAGAGAAGTCGTTGTCATCTGAAGGAGTTGTCTGTCCATAGACTTCACCATAAAGAGAAACGCTCTCAGAGATTCCATAAGAACCACCAAGGTATCCAGCGATTTCTACATCACCGAAGTCATCAGCAGACTCAGTATGAGGAACTGTAGGGCCTACAGAAGCGTACCAGTCAAGACCGCCAGGAGTTGATCCTTCGTATCCAACTTGAAGTTCTAGATTACCAGAAGTGTAATCGCCATCAGGATATGAACCATTTGCTTCAACATTCACATATGGACCAGCAAAAGCTGCACCAGCGAATAGGAATGGAGATGCTGCAACAGCAGCGATTGTTGATTTGATTGACATGTTTTTTTAAAAGTATCTCGCACGGGCAATAAAAATCCCTGCGGATGATAAGACCCCCGACATGGGATCTTTTTCTTACATCTTACGCAGGGGTACGATTCTTTCGGGCCCGTTGTTATGTAAAGTTATTTATACAACTGGCACACTAGGTATGTGACAGTTCAAGTATAATACATTGGTTTGCTGATAAGGTCAAGGGGGCTTGTGACAGTTAATGAAGCTCGTGAGTATCGTACTCAAAGAACTTATCAATAGGCATATCAGCAGATTGATTTGTCCACCAGTGATCCAAACCTTCTCTACTAGTCTTATGGAACGCATCAATATGATCTGGGTGAATAGTAGATCCAAGTTCTAATTTATATAAGAACAAAGGTATTGCATAAGTCTTACCTGCATTATAGATCAAATCATCTGCAACTGCACGAGGTCTAACACCATTATCCAATTTAAATTTTTCACCTCTACAATGAAAATGCATTAACTTCTCAGCATACCTTCTATTGATTACAAAACATGCTGTAGAAAAATCATCAACATATCTTGGATGAATATTTGCAACTAATCTACGAGGGTTAATTATAGCTACTTGAAGACAGTCCCAATCATAAGGAACTCTAGACATAAATTCTCTCCAAGAAAATGGCCAATGTTTAACGGAACAAAAGTCACAATCATCTTCCATAAAGATACCATAAGGAGTATTAGTAGTATCATACCAATGTTTAATTGATTTTAAATGAGAGGTAACACATCCAACTTCTCCAGATGAAACTGCCTCTGGATATCTACCAGATACAATTTCCGATAAATCATCATCTCTACCATCAAAAGCAGAGATTCTCTTATAGTCAGTTACTTGCCAATAATCTAACTGATCCTTCATCCACTCCCATCTTTCTGGTTGACCATCAAGATTAATGATGTACAAAGGGCCAAAATTCTTTAGTTTGTATGCGGATTTATTACGATCCATGTTGTGTAATCACCTCTTTAACATTTGGTAAGTAATGTTTTTCAATAACCTTAACCCAATCAAACTGTTCTCCATACTCTCTTATCTCATCTCTATGGGCAATAGAATATTCTCTATTCTTAATAATCTGTTCTTCAACATATGAAATATCTTCTATCTTATCTTCTGGAATAACAGTAATAAATTCCTTAGTGGTGTCAAGATTAGCCTTACCCCACTCACATACTACCACACCTAGACCAGCAACCAAAGCCTCCATACAAACTAATGGATGTGCCTCACCATCAGATAGTAATACTAGATTACCATACTCAGTCAATTCATTATACAACCTATCCTTAGACCACTCTCCAAGATAATTCTTCTTAGTATTGAATCTATCATCTGCAATGTTACCTGCATACCATAGACTGTCTATGGATTGGAAGAGGTGTTGTCTTTTTCTGTAATCAATTTTAGCAAGATAGATACTGCGATCAGGGTGCTCAGGATCAGAAACAAAATTAAATTCATCTACATTTACTCCATTAGGGGTTATGAATGTATTCGGAATATTAAACATAACATTATAAACTTTCTCTATTCCTTCTGACAAACAGAATACATTTGGTTTTATCCTCATGAATTCATTTGCAACATTAGTATATCCACCAAACATCTTTGGTCTTTCCAAGTACCCATAATGACTAGTAATAGCATTTGGATATTGAATGAAAGGAACTAAAGGAACAAACTCATCATAATGCACATGTACAAAATCTGGCCGAAAGGTATTAATCTTATCTATAATCTCTCTTCCATTTTTAGTATTAATTATTAATACTTCATGACCTAACTTCTCCAATGCAACCTTAGTATCCCATACTAATATTTCTACTGCACCCCATCCTGTAGGAGGAATAGGCATAATGCCAGGGCCAATTAAAACAATCTTCATTCTGATAACCTCTCCACATAATCAGTACAAACACCATAACAATTAGTAACTCTTAGAGAGTCCCAATCCATCTTGTTCCATTCAGGCATTACCACAACCGTACTACCAGTATAAGTTTTGCCAGGATATGACCAGATATGTCCTTTACTTGTTAAAGTATAATCATCCTTATCGTGCCAGAAATAATTATACCCATTAGTATTACTACTAAACTCATGTAATGTAGCAAGATCCTTACAGTGAATCCACAAGTTCTTTGCACGTCCTGCCAACCACATCCAATTGACTTTATGTTCTGGTTTATCATGACCTAACCATGCACTATTTGTAACTGGATCATATCTTAAATCAATCTCAACATCATAACCCATATCAATACAATCAGTTATACGTTTGGGATCATTCTCTGTTAATGGATTAGGACCATTCAGATTTCCACGATGTGCTATAAGTTTCATTGTAATTTTTGTAAGTATTCAGATGGGAGTTGTGATGTATCACCATAACCAGTAGAGTCTCTAATAACTCTAACAGGTAAGTGAATAGGAAACAATTGTTCTATAAAGAATTTGTCCAGATAATTATAATATTTGTAACACTCTGCAGAAGGTTCCCAGAATTTATGGAAATGCCTTTCAGCTAACTCATCCATCTTACCATAAGTAAACTGAGTTTCAATAAACTTAGGACTAAAGATATACATTAGGTCAGGGAACCTTGGATGATGATCAGAAAGATAAAAATACTTTCCACTCATACTATCAAGATCTGGAAAATTATGAATGTAATTATCATACCTTGATAGAATTATGAAATCGTAATCGTTTGGATTCTCAATCAAACGTGCAGCAGTCTCTATGGAATAAAGATGTGATGATACATTACTCAAAGTCTTTTCTGACCAAGGATGTCCTATACCAAACTCATCTCTAGTTCTTTTATAAAGACCATCACTCAACTTAAATGTTCTTGGAGGTTCTACCTTAATACTCTTAGGTTTATACCTCTCCTCTATGACCTCTATGGGGTTCTCTGGCGCCTTACATTCCTCATCAACCCAATCAGATACATCGTAATTTTCTACACCCTTCTCCCACCATACATGACAGTATGTATCCACATCATACTCATCATAGATCCATTCTTGATGACTCTTGAATGAATTTGGATTCTCTAAGTTTCTAGGTTGACCAAATAATAATAAAGCAATCTTCATTAGATCTCTCCAGTATAATGTTCTAGGAAATAATTAAGATCCTCTGGAGTACCTATACCCCACATACCATCCTTACTAATCTCTTTAATACGAACCTTCTTACCATCTTCTATTGCTTCATTAAATACTGGACACACATAGAACTCACCATTGGTTCTTATATCTTTCTCTATCATCTGTTCTGCATACTTAACATAATCAGATCCTTTCTTCCACCAGTACACACCAACTGTTGCATGTTCAGATATAGGTTTCTTCTCTGCAACCTCAGTTACCAATCCATCACCATCCAACTTGGCATAAGACCACTTAGGATGTGATGCAGGGAAGGTAAGGATACCACCATCACATTCTCCATTAGAGAATGCATAGAGAGTTTCATTTGAATCCCATTCAACAAACTGATCTGAGTTTGCCATTAGTAATGGTTCATCATTATCAATGAATTGTTTTGCAAGTAATGTAGTACATGCGGCACCCTCTGTGATACCATCTACCTGAACAATATTACAATCAGGTGCAATAAGATTTAAAAGATATTGAAGACTATACTTTTCATAATGTTCTTTCTGTACAATGAATGTATAGTTAGCTTTAATGTTCAGGTTATCTACAACCACTTGAATCATTGGTTTACCCTTCACATCAATAAGAGGTTTGGGGAATGTATATCCTTGTGTAGCAAAACGACTTCCACGTCCTGCCATAGGAATCAACACGTTCATAGTTTTACTCTCCCAAGAAACTTTTTTCTTTTTACCATTAAGGATTCTTTTTATTCTATCTACCTTAGATTGATTAAGGTCTCTCCTATCTTCTATAGGAACTAAATGACATTTACTATCTAATGCACCCTGACGCCCTATATGACTGTCCTCAAGGATTACAGTGTCATCTGGCAATGCACCAAGAGTCATCATACACTTCCAGTACATAGATGGAAATGGTTTATTTCTAACTACATCTTCATTGGAAATATATACGTCAACAAACTCAAGAAGTCCTAGACGTAATAGAATAATCTTTACAGTGTTACGAATACTATTTGATGCAACCGCAATCTTATATCCAGCATCCACAAGTTGTTGGAAGTATCCCATCAACTCATAATCTTTTGCAACACACTCACTAAAAATTTTAAGTGTATTAGCCTGTTTATCTTTCCATATCTGATCGTACCTATCTGTAGGTAAACCTTTATTTTCTGTAAGGAGTTTTAACTTAGCTGTTGTAGGAAGACCATCGTATTGTGTAACGTGTTCCTCTCTACTGATTGCATACTCCTTACCTAAAGCCTGATTCAAGGCTTCGTAATGATAATCCTTACTATCAATCAAGACCCCATCGAGGTCAAATATAACAAGTTTTGTCACATGTCCCTCCAAAGACGATAACCAAAATCATTCTTAGTAATTGGCAGTTTATGATGTTTCTGTGCATTCCACCCTATCAAAGTCTCAGGATTAATTGCTGCTCCTTCTTCAATAATAGTTGATAGGTTACTACAGACGTTGAGATATTTATCCATCAAATCTGAGCGACCAAATGCAAAGTGATCATTGATTCCATAGTCAGTATGTGCATACTCACTGAATACATTTACAGTATCCAAATCATAATCATTTAGATCGCCAATATCATTATAGAAATATTCATCTGTTCTCAATCTTACCACACAATCATACTTAAATCCATTCTCTTCTTCATATTTCTTCTTAAGATGATTTGCAGCCTCAAGACTATAGAACATTGAAATAATATTATTAACTGGATGTGGGAATCTAGGATCAGGAACCCAATCACTATCAAATTCTTTTGGTTCCTCAAACTCTAGTGCTTTAGGTTTCCAATTCTCTTCCATGTAAGGAATCAGTTCAGCATCCCATCTACCTCTATCCTTATATTGATCCCAAAAGTATGAACCCACCCAACTCTCATCATACCAAATATGTGCAAAGACATCTACATCCCATCCTTCCTGATGGAAATTCTTAACATGATTTTCATGACACTCTCTAAGGTGTCTTGGTTGTCCTGAATATATCAGTGCGAGTTTAGACATGATAGTTACTATTATCTTTGGCCATGTGTACAATCTTTGGTTGGAAATCACAATCCTTAGCAAAGACTTCTGGGAATGCATACTCAGGCCCAACAGTATGAACCTTATCTTTATTCTCAGAATAGAAACAATTTAGATGACTCTCATCATGCCATACAGCAATGACATTATTCTTTTCATCTTCTGTAGTACGTTTATTAAGTTCCTTTATTAAATCAAATACCTCTGGTACTTTTCCACCCCATAAACATCCTTGCCAATATATGGAGAAATCATACTCCTCAGATATACAAGCCCGTGATAATGGATTAGTTTCAAATGCTCCAGGCGGTTGATTATGTGGAGGAAACTTTAAGAAATGACATGGGTGATGAACACCAATGTATGGTTTATCCTCATCGAATAGATCCTCTGGGTCTACACTATCAACAACTGCCATATCTGCATCAAGAAATATCAACCAATCACAATCCTTTATATCCTCCTGCACCTTTTCTAATATCTTAAATCGATATAGAGTTATGTAAGGCCAATCAAGGTGTTCTTGATGATATACAATAGAGTTCTCTGGTGATTCTGGTACATCACCATCAGTAAAGATCAAATACTTTTTCTCTACATCAGGTAGGAAAAATTCTTCACACCTCTCATACCAAGTAGGAAGAAAGTTTAGATACTTATCAGTCCCAATAAAAACAACAGCAACTCTCATCAGATTAAAGTCCAACCTTTACAATATAAATCTTTAGTATCAAGATGTGCATTATTAGGCCCAAACCATGTAGATGGGGCAACAACATCTCTACTATTCGATAACCATGCACCCCACCATGAGAAAGATGAGTTTGCAATGATGTGACTCTTACACAAAGACATCAAACACATATCCATGTAATGACTGTTACCTTCAGATACAAGGAATCTATTATCATCTTTAAATAATGCCTGTTCTTTACACCAATTAGGATCATCACTAAAGATAATAATATTACGACCTTCGAAATGATCTAATCCTTTTGCATAGTAATCAAGGCCTAGGTTATTATGATTTGCATGATTTGTCAAGTAATCCCCTCTTCTAATATGAAGAGATACAGGATTCTCAACTGTGCTAATCATTTCCTTACAGGGATTTAATATCTCTGGTTTGAAAGTAAACATAGATCGAATAGTATCTTCTATGTTTATAAAATATTTTTCTGATTGAAAAAATCCATGCAGACTTACCCAGTCTGGGCAATTATTAAAGAGTTCTTCATTAAAATGATATGTACCTTCCTGTACAGTTGGTCTATCCTGATCTATAAGTTGAACATTTAATGGATGAACACCTTCTAATGTAAATGGATTTTGAATATCAATACGTAACTTATTACCTAAAGAATCCGTAGTCACATTACCATGAATAGGAAAACAATAATTGTATCCATTGTTAGAAGCAATACCTCTTAGAGAAGCTAACTGAAACATTTGGTTTCCCAACTGTCCCAGTTGCCCTAATACATTATAACCAATCATTAAACAACCTCAAGAGTTTGATCATGTAACAGTTGTTTTTCATTAAGTTGTGAATTATAAACCTGTTCACTAACCCAATCATATGTACGTCTAATACCTTCTTCTAATGAGATCTCATAATCCCACTTAAGTTTCTCCCTAATCATATCATTTTGTGAATTACGTCCACGAACACCTACTGGGCCTGCAATATGATTAATATTAATTTTTTTATCTGCAACATTAGCAGCTATCTCAATTAACTCATCAATAGAAACCATCTCTTCTGAACCAATATTAATTACTTCTTCACAACTAGAATCCATTAACCTACGTGTTGCTTCTATACAGTCATCTATGTACAGGAACGATCTAGTTTGTTTACCGTCACCCCAGCAGTCAATTGTTTCACCAGATGCGACGGACGCAACCTTTCTACACATAGCTGCAGGTGCCTTTTCCTTTCCACCATCCCATGTTCCTTCTGGTCCGTAGATGTTATGATAACGGGCGACACGAACAGTAAGATTATGATTACGACTGTAAGCCAAGTATAATCTTTCGGAGAATAATTTTTCCCATCCGTAATCGGAATCAGGGTTTGCAGGATACGCATCATCTTCTTTCAAGCCAGGATTATCAGTTTCTTCTTGAATGTGTGATGGATACGCACAAGCAGAAGATGAATAGAATACTCTAGGAAGTCCTCTACCCATTTGTTGATTCTTAACTACAGCATCTAATAAATTAAGATTGACTGTAGCTGAGTTATGCATAATATGTGCATCATTATCACCAGTAAAAATATATCCTGCACCACCCATGTCAGCAGCAAACTGATAAACCTCATCAAAACTTTCAATCAATCTATATGGAACCTGATGAAAGAAATTACCCTGTGTACCTTTAAATTCTACTACACGATTAACAAAACTTTTATCTCTTAAATCACCAATAACAAATTCATCTGCATGATGACGATCAAATTCTGGATGTTTTAAATCAACACCTCTTACCCAGTATCCTTCAGATTTAAGTCGTTTCACCATGTGGGAACCAATAAATCCACCAGCCCCAAGAACTAATGCTTTTTTCATGTGATATAAATCAGTTGTCAAGATATTTATTATAACAGAAAAGGGGTGGAATTACCACCCCCTTGAATCAGATAAGACGTTTAACTCTATTATACCATTCATACATCTCTTGACACTCTGCACTCATACTCCCTCCACTACTTCCTACACTTGCATGTGTTTGAAGTTCTTGAATTTTATTTTCAAGAGCAGTGAGTCTATCATCATTACTCTTTTGCGTAGCACCAGTAGGCATTGGATGTGCCTGTTTTTCTAATGCTTGTAATCTTTTTTCCACTTCAACATCATATTTTGACATAGAAGCACCAGTTGCAGACTTTGCTGCTTTTCCTTTTGCTGCCATTTTATTAAATTAATCTATATTATATATCAGCTACAACTCCCTCCTTTTCTAAATCTTCTTTTATTAAATCAACAACTAATTCATATGTATCATATGGATCCTCATAAAATTCAACATCTTGATCTCTATAAAACCTTAATATTTTTTTATAGAGTTTGGGATTTTTAAAATCCAGAGAAACAGTACCATCTACGGCCTGTGTGAGAACATCTACGTGTTTCTTAAACTTAGAAATCAGTGACATTTTCTTTTTAAATTAATAGGTAAATTTGAAACGATTAACAACCATCGTCATGATCATTATAAAACGACCAATCATCATCTGTCAATGGTTTTGTTTCATTTTGTTTATCCTCCTTTACATTTTCAAATTCAGTGTCGTCTTTTTCAATCATTAGATTAAATGGTATCCACGTTATTTAGCAAGACTCACTTCTTTCATTTTCACAAACATACCTTGCATATCATAGAATAACTTATAATTCTCAGTAGTTACATAATGTCCTGTAATATCATTCCCATCACAATGCCAACCATAAGCCTTAACTCTTTCCTCCATGCCATCTATTCTCATCTTTTTGCTTCCGTCTAGGTAAGAATGATATCTTTCGTCTAAATTGATCATGGTTTTTGATGGAATGTGAGGGTACTCTAACATAAGAATGTTCTATTATGTATATTCTTTATACTCTCTTTAGACTCTGTTCACCTTTCTTCAAAATCCATTTTACGAACTTTACGTTTTCTTCTAGACTCTTGCCATTCAATATCTGAATTACTCAAAGAGGTTTCATTACTCTTTTCATCAACACGCATCTTAACTATTACTGCTTGTGACAAATCAACTGCTGTGATTTTATTATCAATAATTGATGTCATATTAGGACATCCACAACATTGTAATCTACCATCATTACTATTCAGTTCTTTACCACAACTCTTACATCTTACTACTAACATTTGCCCAGTCCTCTTCAAATAATTGCATTCCTTTTTCTGTTAGAATATGATTATACATCTTATCAAAGATTGTTGGTGGAATAGTACATATATGGGCACCATATTCAAATGCCCTACCAACTTGTCTCACACCTCTAATAGATGCAGCTAATATTTCAGTATTATAAACTTGTTGTTTAGTGAAGATACTAGAAATCTCTTTCACCAAACACAATCCACCAAATGAATTGTCATCCACTCTACCAACAAAAGGAGAAACATAATGTGCTCCTGCTTTTGATGCAAGTATTGCCTGTGATGCTGAAAATATAAGAGTTACATTTACTCTAATCAATTCTCTTGATAATTGTCTACATGCAAACAATCCATCTGGAGTACAAGGTACTTTAATAGTTGCACACTTACCAAATATTTTAGCAAGTCTTCTACCTTCTGCAAGCATCTCAGGGCCATCTCCCATAACCTCCATACTAATATCATTATAACCTATGTCTCTTAACTCAACATAGACATCCTCTGGATCCCTACCACTCTTCATAATAAGAGTTGGATTGGTGGTTACACCATCAATCAATCCAGTTAAGTATCCATCATGAAGTAACTTAGTATCAGCAGTGTCTAGAAAAAGCTTCATAGTCTTGAATGAATCATTCATATCGTTCTTTATATATTCAATGGAGGTAATAATCTTTCTTCATATACCGTCCAAGTATGTTGGAATTATAATATGCAGGTTCTCCATTGTCAAGAGATTCCTGTAAAACATTATTTAAAAATAATTGTTTGGTCTCTTCGTAATTTACATCTCCGAGTCTGGTATGGGTGGATAAGATCTCTCGTTTGAACGCTGAGTTTCCAAGAAGCTTTCTATCTGTATTAAGCTCTTTAGAGCTTCCATAGTATCTTTTCCAGTCACTCTCAGACGTAACCCGTCTCTTACCACCTCTAGGTTTACGCTTTTGCCAGAAGTATTTTCTACCGATGTATTGCTTGCCAGATTGAATATTAGTAATCCTGTAGACAAAGCCGAAGAAATCGTTAATGTCGTCAGAAGTAAAAGTTGAACCTTTATAGGTCCAGGCGTTTTCATAATCTCTCTCAAGATTCGATTCCATTTCATAATTTTTCTATCACTCGTCTTATTTAGTCACTTCTTGACCTATCATTATATCTACCATCTGATGCCTTTTCAGTAGCATCTCTTCCATCCTGTGCGGCTCTCTTTGCATTAATAGCACGATTCTTTGCCTTTTCTGCAGCACTTTGTGGTTTTCTAGGATTATCCTTACTTACATACCCACTCTTTCCAACCTCTTTTTCAATTTTGTTTTTCACAAAATCAAATGCAGACTCTTCACTAAATTGCTTAAAGGTTTTCATTTTTTTATTTTTATTTATGATTCAGTAATTATAGTACTATTCTTCCAAAAGCTTGGTTGAATAGTATTACCATTCTTTGTATATGTATATGACTGATCTTGTTCAGCTAATGCCTTTGATGCATATACTTTCCTCTTAGCATAATCATCGGTCCAATGGTTATCTCCAAAATAATACATATCCGCACCAACATTCCAATGTGATACAAGACTTGTTTTCTTAATGTGATAAGGCATTCTATCCTCCAACTAATTTATCATAGTCATCAATATTATCCATAACTGCCCTTTTCATATCTTCAAAATCCCACTCTATCTTAGAGTTTGAATCCTGAGAAGGTGTCTTTTTTGACATCTTGTTTGATTCCTCCGACGACATAAGACTCTACCTCCGTCTCTTGTGGTGCTACTTGAAGTCCTTTAGAACTAATCCAATGTTCTGTCCAAGGTAATGGATTGTTTCTTGCTGGAATGTCATACTGTGGTTTAAGACCAATTGACTTCATTCTTTTATTAGCAATCCACTCAACATACTGATGTAATAATTTATCATTTAGACCAATCATAGATCCATCCTTAAACAAATATTCAGCCCACATCTTCTCTTCATTTACACAACGATCAAACATTTCATATGTCCACTGTTCCTCTTCCTTAACTATTTCAACCATGTCGGGATCATCACCCTTTCTCCAATTGTTTATTATATTCTGAGTTAACGCAAGGTGTTGGTTTTCGTCTCTTGCAATAAGGGAGATAATTTTGGCTGATCCCTCCATAAGCTTAAGTTCCCCAAATGCAAAACTGCAAGCAAAACTAACGTAGAAACGTATACCTTCGAGTATATTGACATTGGCTACTGCCCTGTATAAATGTTTTTTAAGATCTTTACGAGTCCATTCTGAATTAGGATGATCTCTCATATCATCTTTCCAAGCAGAACTCTGACCATATTCTTGTGCATAATTAATAAAATTATCATATGATTCTGTAACACTTGCTGCACGTTCTAAGATACGATCATCTTTAATGATAGTATCAAATACTTCTGATGGATCTGAATATACATTCTTAATCACATATGTATATGATCTACTATGAATCATCTCCATAAAAGACCACACTTCCATACATGCTTCTAATTCAGGAAGAGAACAATAAGGAAGAAAGGCCATGCCTGGAGCACGACCTTGTACAGAATCTAACATGATCTGATATTTCAAGTTAGATGTATAGATATGTTTTTGTTCTGGACGTAAAGATTGATAATCACCACGATCTTTCTGTAAAGATACCTCTTCTGGTCTCCAAAAATAACCCAGTTGTTGTTTAGTTAAATTTTCAAACTGTGGATATTTAAAATTATCATAACGTTGAACTCCAAGTGGAGCACCAAAGAACATTGGTTGTTTTTTAGTATCTATGTCTTTAGTATTAAAGACGGTCATTCCTTTCACTTCATTCATTGGTTTAGATATTTTAAATTGCACAGCTGTCACAACATTCCTCCTCTTCCGATTCTACTATACTACTAATAAGATCATCTACGTTAGGAACTTCAACTACATCATCAGTCTTCATATCATGAGTATTTTGATAGTAAGAAGTTTTCCAACCTAACTTATATGTTGTAAGTAAATCATTAGCCATTACTGAAACTGGAACCTCATTATCTGGATAGTGTTCTGGATTATAACTCCAGTTACCACTGATTGCCTGATCAAAGAACTTCTGCATAACAGCAACAATATTAATATAACCAGTATTATCTGGCATATCCCATAGTAATGTATAGTTATTTTTCAAAGATCCATAAGATGGCACAATTTGTTTAAGAGGCCCTTTCTTTGATTTTTTAATGGACAAGTAATCTCTAGGTGGTTCAATTCCGTTTGTTTCATTTGACACAACGGAACTGCTCTCCGATGGCATCTGTGCAGACAGTGTTGAGTGCCGTAAACCGTGTTGTAAGATAGATTTTCTAAGAGACTCCCAATCATGTTTAAGATTGTTAGGTACTAATTGATCTACGTCTTTCTTATATGTATCTATAGGTAGGATTCCATCAGAATACTTAGTTCTACCAAAATCATCACACCAATGTTTTTCTTGTGCAATTTGATTAGATGATTTAATTAGATAGTATTGGAATGATTCTGTTAAATCATGAACCAATTCCCAAGCCTTAGGATCATCATACTTAACACCATTCTTAGCAAGATAATGTGCAAGACCAATGTATCCTATACCTAATGATCTACGTGCTTTAGTAGCTCTTTCTGCAGCAACAACTGGATAATGTTGATAATCAATCAACTCTTCCAATCCACGTACTGCAAGATCACATAATTCTTCTAATTCATTTGTATCTCTTAATTTACCAACATTAATTGCAGAAAGAATACATAATGCAATCTCTCCTGTATGATCATCAATATGTTGAAGAGGATATGTTGGAAGAGTAATCTCTTGACAAAGATTACTCATATGAATTTGATCTTTAAATGATGAATGAGAATTACAATGATCAATATTCATTATGTAAATACGACCAGTCTCGGCACGTTCCTTGAGGAGATCGAGGATGAGTTCTTGTCCTCCAACTGTTGTTCTGGGGATTGAATCATCATTCTCATAGCGAGTATAAAGGTCATCAAACTGATCGGTGCCAAAACTCTCGTATAAGCCAGGAACATCATGTGGGGAAAATAAGGAGATTTCCTTATCTTGGATAAAACGTTCATAAAATAATTTACTTAACTGGATACTGTAGTCGAGCTTTCTGACTCTGTTGTCTTCTGTTCCTTTGTTATTTTTGAGAACCAAGATGTCGCTGATTTCTTGATGCCAGATAGGAAAGTGGACTGTTGCTGAGCCACCTCTGATCCCGTTTTGAGTACAGCATCTGACAGTAGACTCAAATTTCTTAAGGAAGGGAACAACGCCTGTGTGCTGAACCTCTCCACCTCGTATTTTAGAGTTGATTCCTCTAATTCTTCCTGCGTTAATGCCGATACCAGCCCTTTGTGCAACGTATTTGCCAATAGCCATGTCAGAGCTAAAGATACTATCGAGGGTGTCATCAGAATCAACCAAAACACAAGATGCAAATTGACGAATGGGTGTTCTGACACCTGCCATAATGGGCGTTGGAATGTTGATTCGGTGTCTTGAGATTGCGTCGTAGTATCGTCGGACATAATTAAGCCTCTTTTCTTTAGGATATTCTGCGAAGATCGTTAATGCGATCATCATGTACATAAACTGTGGGGTTTCATAAACCTTCCCAGTACTTCTATCTTGTACGAGATATTTATCGACTACTTGACGTAATCCTGCATATGTAAACAAAAAGTCACGTTCATGGTCAATGTAACTATCTACTTTTTGTATTTCTTCTAAGGAATACTTATCATATATTCCAAAATCATATACTTGTATACCTGTACAATTCTGAATATGATTATTCAGATCAGGTAAATCATTTTTTCTTCCATACAAACTTTTTCTAACAGCAAATAGAAGAAGTCTAGCGGCAACAAACTGATAATTGGGATGATCTAAATCAATTAAATCATTAGCTGACTTAATAAGTATCTCTTGAATTTCTCCAGTAGTAATACCATCATAGAATTGTATTCCTGAATTAATTTCTACTTGACTTGCAGATACTCCTGCAAGACCTTCACATGCCTCCTCAACCATGACATGAATTTTATCCAATTCGAGAGGTTCAACTCTACCATCTCTCTTTTTAACTTTTGTTCCGTTACTCATACTTTTTTCCAAGTGTTAAATTTAAGTTTTGCTTCTAAACCTGAGTATGTGTTTGATTCTAACACAGATGACACATCGTGTCTACCAATTATCATATCATTAATATCTTTCTCCCTTATGTAGTTTGGCCAAATGATTACCTTATCTCCTCTATCAATTGTTTTGGAGATTCTGTTACAGATTTCTCTGCTGCGAGGTTCGTTATCATAAATCCAAATATAATTGCTCCAACCAAACGTCCGAATATCAACATCGGAGCCGCACATAGCAACCGAGTTCTCCACGAATGTGGAATCGAAAGGCCCCTCCGTGATATAGATTGGTTTGTTTTTGTTGATTCGGTTGAGTCCATAAAGTTTCGGAGCATCTTCATCTAAAAGAATAGTAATGTATTTCAAATTATTTGGTCCCAGAGACCGTCCCTGAAACCCAAACAAGACGCCTTTCTCATCCCTTAAGGGTATTATGATCCTAGGCTCATCTTTCTTTATATTTTCAAAAGTTTCCTTATGTTTATTAGTCCATTCCATAAAGTTTGGACAATAATAAAAATCAGAAAGGTTTTTAATCTTTCTGTTAAGGAGATATTGTTTTGCCAAATGTTCTTTATTTAGATCAGCCACACTTGTCAGTTCCGAACATATATCAGTCTTTGTAAACTTAGGTTTCGGAAAGTTAAATACTGGATTAGGTGTGTTAGTAGCCTTACCAGTTAACCCATTCTTATACCTTTCCATGACATACTGATCATGAAGATTATTATCTTGATCCTTTAAAAAATTGGCTAAAGATCTCCCAACACCACAATTATGGCATTTGAAAATCATATCATTTTTCTTTTGAAAAATATATCCTCTACATTTATTCTTATATTTTTGCGAATCCCCACAGTAAGGGCAACGGAAGTTATATAATCCCTTCTTCTTCTCAGAAAACTTATTGAGTCTAACTGATACTAGACTGATATATTTTGTGTCTATGTAATTCAACTGAGGTTGGTCTGACCTCTTCTATTATACCAGATGTTTGCACAGGTGACAACAATCTTAATATTTTACTCGGGCCTGCAACCTGTAAAACGACCATTATAGTACCAATTATACCAAGTCCCGTCCAAACCTTTCTTTCTAATATAGTCAGTCTTTCCAATACTACCTTATTATCTTCAACCATTTTCACATGAAGTTCATCAATTTTTTTAAATAAGACCTCATCAATCTTTTCTTGTTTAACCAGTCGTTCATCATGGACAGCTAACATTTTACTTACATTATTATTAACTTCTACAATCTTTACAATTGCATCATCAATTCGACTGAATACCTTTTCGATATTATCAACCTTTTCTTTTAATACAGCTGTGGTTACTCTATCGGCCATGATATTATCCCACCACATTACCTTTTTTGGCTTTTATCTGCCTCATTAAATCTTTATAATCGACTTCCGTTCTTCTAGCTCTGGCTCTATCTTGATCTTTAGGTTTATCACTTTGAGAAAGAGCAGATGCTTTATTTAAATTCTTAGTATCTTTTGTACTTAATGATTCTTTAATTTTTTTCTTCTTACTCTGTAAAGATTTAGCCCATCTACCAATGGATCTTCTCCTAGAAACTTTTTTACCCATAACAGGATCAAATCCAGCAACAGGGCCTGCAGCATTAGCGGATCCAGAAAATCCACCACTACCACCAGCAGCATTAGCTACCATCTCTTCCTTAAAAAAGTCAATAACTCTTTTTAATCGATAGTCCATTAGATCATCTTTAGCTCTTTAAAACATTCTAGATCAACTTTTATATCATGGATAGCACCTTTCGGAAATTCAGGAAACCTTCCCAAATAAATGATAAAGGCTTTCATTGCTGACCATAGATCTTGATCTATTTTATAGAAAAGAAGTGGAGTCGCACCATCACCAAAAACATTGTATATACTTATAAAATGATTTAGTAATAAATGAGTTTTCAAAACTCCAGTTTTCTTATATCTACGTAGAAGACGTTTAATGTATTTGAATCGTTTCATATCATCATGAAAATCCTCAGCAGTAATAGCTTGAGGATTTTCGTAATGTTTGATTGCAAACATCATATAATTGTCTTCGTTCAATTCATCAAATTTCATATATCACGATGACTCGTGACTTTATTTATGCAACAACTGTGATGCTTCCACAAGCAGTACCCTGAGCACCAGAGATTGCAACAGCAGAATCAGAAGCAGTTCCAGATGCATCCTTAATAGTAGCACCACCTGGCTTCAGAACATTCTGAGCAGCAACTGTTAGTACGTCATCTGCATTTGTTGCGGCGTTAGCAGCAGCAATTGCAAGTGAGAATACTAGTTCATTAGAACCTGTTCCACTAGCATAAACAAGTGTGTGTGGTCCACGACCTGATCCAGATCCTTGGTTTCCGTTAGTAACTGCGATAGTTGGTGATCCAGTAACTGTAACAGGTTCGTTGTATCTAACTCTAACAGATAGAGTAAATCCAGCAGACTTATCAGCAGTTGTTGTGATCCATTCTACGTCAGTAATATCACCAGCACCAATACCAGTTGAAAGACCACCAATACAAGCTAAAATCTCTGGTTGTGCATCTGCATTACCGTTCCCAGTCTGAGCAGATCCACCTTCAACTACCCATCCACTATTATTAGCAAATACTTCTTTCTTCTGATCGTCAGTGAGCCACTTTGGTTTGGACTCATCCGCATCTGTTTTTCCCCAAAGAGGCATGATTTTTTCCTATAAATTCCTAAAGTTATTTATAAAAAAGGGAGGGTTTACACCGCTCCCAGTCTCATTGCGTTTCTAATTTGTGCAACTAACACATCATCCACGTCATTGTCTGGATATAATGCATACTCCTGCATCATTTCTACAGCAAAAACTTTCATTTGTTTTTTAAAAACTTTTTTCACTAACATAATAAGGATAGGTTTTATTAATAAAAATAAAAAAGTCATTATCCTCCATCTAAATTAACGGGCTTTTATTGCTTTACTTACTTGTTCTAATAGTTTATCATCCATATCAGTCTTAGTTAATTTGACTGCTTTGGAAAGAATAATTAAACAAACTTCGATGAGTTTTTCACCCAGTTCTTCGTTTTCTGGAATCTTATTCACAGCATCGGAAATAATTTTCGTTGCTATTGGTAGTAAAATAGACAGCATGATCTTAATAAGTAGCTATCTTATATAGAAACTTAACTTCCTGGCAATGACTTTACTTTAGAACTAATTTTACTTTTCTCTAAAGGTAATACTCCTTTTCTAATACCATCAACAAACTTAGTATCCTTTTTAATCTCAGGTAATTTAACTTCCTCAGAAGATACTCCTTTCATTGGATCTGGTTTAATTAGATCTACAACTTCAAATGCAAGATTACCATCTGCATCTTCAATTTCAAGACCCTTTAGTTCAGCACCAAGACTTTCGGCAACCTTCTTGGCATCTACTTCTTCATACTTATTCTTATCATCATCTGTATCAGGATTGATACAAACTGGATTTTTAGCCTTTTTCTTCTTAGACTTTTTTCCCTCTGTTATTCCAACCTCACCAATAATCTCTTTAAGGTCTTGTCTCCAATTTGATTGTTCGGAAGTAACACTTCTCTTCTTAATAGCCTTCTTAATGGCCTTATCCTTAGAACCTTTATACTCTGCCTTTGGAGATTCTATTTTACCATCTCCATCATGATCCTTCGAAGCCTTCTTACCACCACCTGCAGCTTGTGCTTTCTTCTCACCTCTTTCCTCTGGTGTCTGACCTTCATCAGTCATTTCAACTGATGCAATCTTAGGATCTGCACGTAGTTGTGCAATCTTATCACGAGTTGCAAAACGAATGTATGAAGAATTAGTAGCCTTATCCTTTACACGAACCTTAAACTTAGTTCCAGTTTTAGTATCCTTAGTTGTAATCTCTTGGAGATCCTCACCTTCTACTTTAACATCCTCATCCTTTAGATGATCTGCTTTTTTATAGATGGGTTCGCCAGTCTTAACATTCTTCTTATCTCTATTTTTCCATGCAGGAGTATTACCAGTCTTATCAGCCTTTGTTAAAATCATAGGCTCTTCTACCAATTCTAAATCACCAAAGAACTCATCCCATTCTTTATTCTCTTTAAATCCTTGAAACTTATTAGCAAGAACAGCTTTCTTACGAGTAGGAATATCAAACAAATGTTGGTTAGCTTCTACATATCTAGCAAACTGTTTCACAACCATCTGATACTTTTCAGCAAGTGCAGTAAAAGCATCACTCTTTCTTACAAGAACTTTTTCTACGACTTCTTTCTTCTCAACTACAGGAACTTCAGGAGCTTCCTTAACTAAAGTTGAATTAGTATGTTCATTGATTTTACTCCAAGCATCAACGAATGATTGATGTTCAGATCTAACTTGTTTAGATTCCTTCATTTCCTTAAGAATTTTTCAGTCTTTGCCTAAGTTTATTTATAAGAGGGTATTGTCCAGGCGTCAATCTCTCTAAGTTTTTTCTATATCCATCAGTACCTACGAGAGTATTAGGATGGATTTTATCTCTCATAGTCCTTGACATATGAACCTCTGAATATTCATTCAAATCTTTTAACCAAGACTTGAACATAATATTATCTTCAGTAACTGCAATAACATAATTGGCACCTGAACGAATGATCTTACCAATTAATCCGTGGTTAAGATTCTCAACCATATCACCAATACGGAATATTTGTTTTGCAATATAACTTTCTCTAAGGCCATCAAATGCAAGTTTAGGTGCAAACTGCCATGCCTCAGACTTAACCTTACGCATAGCCTTTTGAATAGTATTATAAAGTTTCTTTGTACTCTTATCGTCTATATTTTTTGATATACCAGAGCTAAATGTTTCATAATCATCATCCATTGCAGCCTTTCTTAACTTGGAGGCAGACATACCCTCAACGCCTTTGGCAGTAGCATCCCGTTCTCCTGCTGAGACAATGTTAATCTTGTCAAAATCGTATAGCTGTCCGTTGTATTTGTTCGCAAGGTTCTCAAACTCCTTGACCCTATCCGAACCAACCACAACATTGACAGTTTTGTATCCTTTTGCATGGGCCCCTTTCAATACATCAAAAATAGATCTTGTGTTCTCATCATCAACAATAGCATTAGCATGTTTAGGGAACATCTGTCGCATATAATTTATCTTATCTTTAGGATCAAGAGGATTCTTTTTAGCATCCTGTGACCTTGAAGGATAAACTCTATACTGACCACCTTCACCAGCAGTCTTACTTATGGTATCCAAAAGTTTTTCATGTCCTGTTGTTGGTGGATTAAATCTACCAAAACCAAAGGTCAATGAACCACCATCTTTTTTATTTTCTGGTTTCTTTTTCTCAGGACGTAAATCTGCAGGCTCTACTTTCTTACCAGCATTACGATCACCAAAGTACTGTAGTCTACCACTAACAGTTTTAGCAACCAGTTTTCCTTTTTTATCATACCAATCACCATGACCATCACCCATCAAGCCCATATTCTTGGCTTGACTGGATGCCTGTGTCTCGGCTTCAGATAAAAATTGTAGAAGTGTCTTCATATATTTATTTAGTATCCCAATTCTTATCAGTTGTGAAGTTAGCAACAGAAAACTCTAGTCTATCAACTAACTTAAGTGCAGTTCCAGATTTTATAGCAACAAACCCTTCAGGTGCAGTTACTTTATATCC
>Ga0208815_1000127_pt1 | contig 24259 bp, 35 predicted proteins | sample Virmet3438_5245_FD_185733 | JGI IMG/M metagenome (GOLD analysis project Ga0208815, IMG submission 185733) | Marine viral communities from the Southern Atlantic ocean transect to study dissolved organic matter and carbon cycling - metaG... | ecosystem: Environmental > Aquatic > Marine > Oceanic ... | reverse complement strand
CTCAGGTTGATCTAAACCAAGAAAGAAATATTGACTACAAGTTAACTTCTGGTATTCGTGCCGCGTTAACAGGTGATTGGTCATCTAAAGAAGCTGGTTATGTTCGCGAGCTTTCACAAGAGGTAGAAAGATCAGGTGTTAAGAAGACATCAGAAAGATCTTTCTTAGTTCCTTACACTGCTTTAACAAAAAGGGCAACTAACGTCACATCGGGAGCAACTACAGGCGGTAACCTTGTAGCGACTGATCTTATGGCTGATGACTTCATCGAAGCTTTAAGAAATTCAAGCGTCATGATGTCTTTAGGTGTTAAGGCACTTCCTGGTTTAGTTGGTGACGTTGCAATTCCTAGAAGATCAGGTGTAGCTGCTACTTATTATCTTTCAAGTGAAACTACAGCAATCACACAAGCTGAAAGTACATTTGATCAGGTGACAATGACACCTAAGAACTTGGCTGCTTTAAGTAAGTATTCAAGACAGACTCTTTTACAAGCAACACCCGGAATCGAAGAGCTAATTAGAACAGACCTCACCGATGGTTTAAATACTGCTGTTGATCTTGGAATCCTTAACGGTTCTGGCTCATCAGGTCAGCCAACAGGAATCCTCAATACAAGTGGAATTGGTTCTGTTGCTATCGGTACAAACGGCGGTGCAATCACAATTGAAACTCTTGTTGATCTTGAAGAGCAAGTCTTGATAGATAACGGCAACGTTTCAGATTCAATGGCTTATGTAACTAATGCGAAAGTATTAGCCGAGCTTAAGAAACTTCGTGCGGGTGGTTCTGCCTCTGGTGACGGTTCATTCTTGTTCAACACAGACATAAGCGGTATTGGACGCGGCCCAACTCCGGGTGCTGTTAATGGTTATCCTCTAGCAGTTACTAATCAGGTTCCAAGTAATCTTACAAAAGGGAGTAGCTCGTCAGTGTGTTCCGCAGTGCTTATAGGTGATTTCAGCCAAGCAACAGTTGGTTTCTACGGTAACGGTCTTGAAATAACTGTAGGTGAAGATAGTGACGACTTCAGCAAGGCTCTTACCTCTGTTCGTGGAATCATTTCTTACGACGTAGCAGTTAGACACGCTGAAAGCTTCGCGGCTTGCCTAGACGTAACTACTTAATAACTTCTTTAACTGGGGGGTCTAGATGGCCCCCTTCTTTTTTTATAACAATGAAAATCTTTACTACTCGCGGTGTGATTGCTAGCGGTCAAGCTTTAGAAGCTGGCTCGGTTTATGACGTTAGTGAAAAAGATGCTTCTACATTGATTGCAATGGGAAAGGCAAGAGAAGCAACAACAGAGGATGAGGCAGCCCCCGCATGTCCTCCAACACCTCCCCCAGTAGCAGAAACACCAAAACCAAAGGCTAAAAAAGTTAAGTCAATTTTAGAAGAAGTAAATGGCGCTGAGTGAAGATCTAACAGCCTGCTTTTCAGATTTTGGTGTAACCGCGACAAGTGGAGGCACTAGCGGAAAAGTGATTCTTGATCAGCCTGACGAAATGGTTTTAGATGGTCAGGTTATTTTTCGTGATTACAACGCTCACGCAAAAGTTTCTGAGTTTGGAAGTTTGGCAGTCGGAAGCACAATTACTATTAGCTCAGTTGATTATGAAGTTAGAAGCGTTGATCAAGATTTAGACGGTCTTACTTGTCAAATTTCACTATCTAAAACCTGATGACAACAATTAGGGAAAATATATTAGACGAGATCAAGACAACTCTTGCAGGTACAGCGGGGGGAGTCGGTTCAAGAATCTATCGCGAAAGAACCACCCCTCTTACTCGTAATGAGTCACCAGCAATCGTAGTTGAGCCTTCTTCTGATACTCCTGAAATCTCTGTATCTCATCAACGTACGGATTGGACATTAAGAGTTATTGTTAGTGTGATTGTTCGCGGTTCTGCAAGTAACACGCCTTATGAGGTAGCTGATCCAATATGTGAATCATTACATGCAAAGTTATTAGCTGATTTAACGGTTGGAGGTTATGCAATAGATATTGAACCGGCTGGTGTCTCTTTTGAAATGATTGATGCTGATCAACCCGCCGCCGTGATACAAAACACGTTTGTTATTAAATATCGAACGACTTTAGGGTCATTGTCGACATAAATTTATTAACACGTAGCAAATAAAGACTATTATGTAAGCATAGTAATTTCATGGGTTAACGAGGTTTAAAACAAATGGCAAAGTTAGCAAGAGCCGCACTGATCCAAGTGAAAGCGGAATCAAGTTACGGCACAGATCCCACGCTCGCAGGAACAGACGCTTTGCTTTGCCGTAGCCTTACGGTCAACCCTCTAGAAAGTGACACAGTAAGTAGAGATCTGATTCGCAGCTATTTGGGAAACAGCGAACAACTCTTAGCTCTCACAAGAGTCTCAGTACAAATCGAGGTGGAGATAGCCGGCAGCGGAACAGGTGGAACGGCGAGCCGAATAGATAGTTTGCTTAAAGCTTGCGGCATGGCAGCTACTACAACAGGGTCAGCGGTAACAGGCTCATCGCAGGCCGGAAGTTCTGGCAGTATCACCCTTGCTAGTGGCGCAAGTGCTACCGACGACTATTACAACGGAATGCAAATAACAATTACTAGCGGTACAGGTAACGCGCATAAGGGTTTGATTGTCGATTATGTAGGTTCAACAAAAGTTGCGACAGTAAAACCAATCACCGCGACATTTGTTCCGGGTGCTAGTTCTGGTTATTCCATCGCTGCAAACGTTGGTTATGTCCCTGTAAGTTCTAGTTTTGGATCAGTAGCGATTCAATATAACAACGACGGAATAGAGCACAAAATTCTTGGTGCAAGAGGTTCATATTCATTGTCTCTAGCAGTGGGTGAAATGCCCACAATTTCTTTTGACCTTACTGGTTTATATACAGAACCAACAGATACATCGGCAGATACAGCGACTTATTCGGCGCAAGCAACCCCTGTTCTCTTTAAACAAGGCAATACAGTTGCTTCAAGTTTTGCTGGATATGATGGCGCAGCTATTCAAAGCTTCTCAGTTGATATGGCAAACGAAGTAACAGCTAGAGAATTAGTTGGTACTGATAAATCTGTAATTCTTACAAACCGCCAACCTACTGGCGAGGCTGTAATTGAAACTCCTACAATCGCGGCTAAAAACTTCTTTAGTCAAGCCACGTCTGACACTACAGGCCTTGTCTCGATGCAACACGGAACTACAGCCGGCAACATCGTTTCTATTCTTTGTCCAACTGTGGATATTACAAACCCTAGTTACTCTGAATCTGACGGAATCAGCATGTTAAATATCCCATTTACCCCTGTTCCTAGTGCTGGTAACGATGAGATGAAACTAACATTCAGCTAATAGCTTGTTCTTTTGTTAAAAGTTCCTTAGTCTACGTAGGAATAAATATTATTTTATGAGCTTTGTTTTAAAGCAAAAGGCTACTTTTACATGGCCTGTAACGATCGTACTTCCCATTGATGGCGGGCATAAAGAGAAATCTACTTTTGATTGTGAATTTAAAAGATTACCTCAATCAAGAATTAATGAGATTATCAAGGTTGCTCGTTTAATGGAAGTTGACGCGATAGATGAAGAAGAACGATTAGAAGATCAAGGTGCAGCTAAGGAAATCTTATGTGGATGGTCCGGGGTGGTAGACGACAAAGGGAACGATATAAAATTTAGTGAGGCGAAGTTAAACGAATTGCTTGAGATCCCAACGGTGGCTTCACAAATTGTCAAAGCATGGTTCCAAAGCCTCGAGGTGAGCAAGAGAAAAAACTGACAGGCGCTGTTGATTATCTGTTTAATCATGGGGGCGCCAATAACGACGATATTTTGAAAGACGCGGAAGTTTTAGGAATTGAATTACCTGATGATTTATTAAAAGAAAGGAATTACGAAGTATGGAAAGAGCATGAAAATGTAGTTTTAACTTTTCTTCGAGTTCAAACGCAATGGAGAACGGGACCAAATGGCTATATAGGTTTAGACTATGGAGTAGTGTTCCAAGTTTGCAAACTCTATAAAATAAAAGACATGAAAACTCTTTTTGAAGATTTGCAGATTATGGAGATGAGAGCTTTGGAATTAATTGCCAAAGAACAAAAGAAAGCAAACCAAAAAGCAGAAATGCAAAACCGGAGGTCACGTTAAATGGCTTTAAATATTGAAAGTGCTCTTCGTTTAGTTGCAAAGGTTAAAGGTGTTGGAGATGTAAAGAAATTAGAAAAGGCATTCGTAGGCGTAGAGAAAGCAGCGCAAGGAGCGGCAAAGGGTTTTAAGTCTGTTGTTAGCTCAAAAGCTTTTCAAGGAATGGCCGTCGCGGCTACAGGTGTAGCAACTGCAATAGCTCTTAGCGCAAAAGCGGCGATTGATTTTGAAGACAAGATGGCAGGTGTAACGAAAGTAATGGGGGATATGGACGCAAAGGGAATTAAAGATTTAAGAAAAGAGATATTAGATCTAGGTCAAGAGCTGCCTGTTGCTATTAATGGTATTGCTGATATTTATGAAGCGGCGGGACAAGCGGGTAAGGCTAGGGATGAGATGCGAGCTTTTGCCTTAGATGTTGGTCGGGTTTCTACTGCGTTTGATTTAACAGCGGCTGAATCAGGGAAGGCGATGGTAAGTATGCAAAATGCGTTGGGTATTACACAAGATGAAGTAAGAGATTTATTTGACGCACTTAACCATTTAGGAGATAGCACGGGTGCGAATGCTGCAGAGTTAACGGAATTTATGAAACGAACAGCGGCAATGGGTGATGTTGCGGGTTTTGCTGCGGAAGATGTAGCGGCTCTTGGTGCATCAATGATTGAAGCAGGTGTAGAAACAACAATTGCAGCAACATCAGCTAGGAGATTATTTAGCGCATTGACAAAAGGAGCAGGCGCAACAGATAGGCAACTATCAGCGTTAAGGAAACTTGGCTTTGCTCAAATCGACGCGAAGTTTAACGAACAACAATTGACTTCAGAAGTTGAAAGACAAGCTGATAGAAGAATTGAGATTGCAAGGAATGAAACTGATCAAGTAACAAAAGAAGTAAGGCGTAGATATAGAGATCAGATGACAATTATTGGTGATCAAATCGACGATGAAACAGACGAAACAATTAAAAAGATAAGAAGACAATCACAAAAGAGACTTAAAATTTTACGTGATCGAATGAGAGATGAGAAAGGAGTTAACAAAGAAGCGATTCAAAGACAAATAGAACAAATACAAGATCAAACAGATAGAGAAATCACGTTAGCTAATAGGGCGGCTAGAGATAAATTAAGAGCGCAAACGGATATGATGGATGATCGAGAAGAAGTTGAATTAAATGGTTTACGAAATAAATTCAAAAAAGAAGAAGCATTAATTAATGCTCAAAGAGAAAAAGAATTAGCAGGAGCAAAAGAGCAAGCGGAAAAAATGGCGAGCGCAGCGGCTACGGGGTTAGCGGATCGAGTACAAGTTGATGCAACGGGTGAATTATTAGGAATATTGGAGGGTATTTCTGCCTTACCAAAATCCGAAATGATTAGCACAATTACTGATTTGATGGGTGAAGAAGCTGTTAGGGGTATGGCTGGTGTTGTTAATAATTTAGATAAGTTCAGACATAACTTAGAACTAGTTGGAGAGAAAGGAAATTATACAAATTCTGTTTTAAATGAGTTTGAGAAGAGGATGGGAACAACGGCGGCGAAATTGCAACTAGCAAAAAATGCCACTGATACATTAGCTATTACTTTCGGTGGGCCTTTCGGAACGGCAATAGGAAGAATTGCAAAAGCATTAACACCACTTGTGGAAACACTCGCGACTCTGCTTGAAACGTTCCCTACTTTAACTATGATTCTTGCTGGTGTGGCAACTGCTTTTGTAGGTCTAACTATTGCAGCGCCTATCATCGTAGGTATTTCAAAGGCGGCGGCCGCATTCGGTTTCGTTATTGGTGGCTGGAAAATTGCCGGAATAATCGCAGGGGTGATTTTAGCTATTGAAGGATTACGTGGAGCATGGCGAGCATTATCTGAAAATTGGACAGCGATAGCAAAAGGGATTCAGGATGTAACGGTTACTGTTTTTAATGCGATAGTTAAATCATTTGATTTCTTAACTGGTGGGTTAATAACTGATATTAAAAACTTTGTTGATTGGGGACTAAAACAAATAAATAGAATTTTAAATGCACTAGGAAGAGCAAGGAAAAAACAATCTTCAAGTAGCTCTAGTAGCTCTAGTAGCTCTAGTCAAAGCGGATCAACTAAAGGGTATGCAAAAGGTGGTTACGTCTCAAGTCCTCAAATGGCGATGGTTGCAGAAGGGGGGCAATCTGAATATATTTTGCCCTCAAATAAAATTTCAGGATTTATCAGTAATTATCAAGCTGGTTTGAGAGGTCAAGCGGCTATCCCGTCAACTGGAGGCGGTGGGATGTCTAGCCCTAACGTCAACATAAAGACTGGGCCTGTTATGCAAATGAGCAACGGGCAGCAATATGTAACGGTGCAAGATTTAGAAGCGGCTTTAAATAGTTACTCCGCAAGCGTATTTTCCAATTCGAGAAGCGCAGGCGGTAGAAGATACCAAGGCATAAGCTAATGAACAGAGGGCAAGCGCAGTATCTCAGAATTTACACGGGATCAACAGACAAGCTTCTTTGGCAGTCTTATTACGTCAATTCAACTATTTCTTTAGGTGGCAAAAGTTACTCTTATTTTCCTTTTACTGCTGATGGTTTAATGAGTTCTAGCGCGAGTGGAGCAAATAGAGTAAGTGTTACAGCTCCTGCTACTACAACCGCTATTTCTGCTTTGACAGAAGCTTTAAATAATCAATATTTATGCGAATTAAAAGTTTATGAATTTGATTCCAGATTATCTAATTCTATTCCCCAATCTAATCAATCTTTAATTGTTAATTTCTTAGGAGTTGTTACCGAGATTGGCGGAACATTTGAAACGTTACGTGTACGCATAGGTTCGAGTATTTCACCTGTGGGGGCATCATGCCCGCCGCGCAAATTTACTACTGACTTAATAGGTAACCCAATAAGACTCTAATTATGAACATACAAGTTTCTGACCCATTAAGCCTGCTCCCATACCAGTCGGGGTTAGCGGGTGATGAATTAACAGAAGAAGCAGCTAAGGGGAATACATCATTAGATGTAAGGCAAAGAGCTATTGAGATTGGTGAACCTGTCCCTATCGTTTTTGGTCGTCGTGTAACAGTAGGAGACTCTGAAATTGGAGGTGTATTCGTCGCGCCGGGGGCTACCAGTGGAAGATTTGTTAATGACTCAACTACAAATGCTTTAACCGTTAATTTGCAATTGATTCTTAGTCAAGGCGAGATAGGAGATATAAAAGAAAATCAAGTTTATCAATGGGCTTGCAGGGTTGGAACCTGGACAAGAGCCTATAACGAAAGGGCTTCCAATTGGACCCCAGGGGTAAATATCACCAATGTTGCTAATAAAACGACGTGGGACAATATTCCAAGCTATCCGGGTACTGATGCTGTATTTACTGATCTAACGGCTTTATCCTATACAAACACTTTTGATGATGGCGACCGTACGTGGGATCGTCAAATTTATGTATATGTAGAAAATGGTTTAAAGGTCACAAGGATATTAGATAGCACTCTTGGGTCAAGTAATAACTTTATTGATTTAGCTATTTATTTAATCAAACAATCGAAAAGGCTTCCAGATGACATGATCGATACAACGTCAATGACGGCGGCGGCAAACTTTTTAAATACAAATAATTTCTTATGTAATGGTGTTGTTTCTCAATCGCAGAATTTAGAAGATTTTTTAACCCAAACAGGAAATCTTTTTCTACTTCGCTTATCTGAAAAAGATGGAAAAAAATGCTTTAAACCTCGGGTGCAAGTTAATTCTGACCATACTATTAATTCAACTAATACTGTTATTCCGAGTTTTGGATTTACAGAGGACCATATATTAGACGGTAGTTTTGAAATTGAATATATCCCGATCACTGAACGGCAAGATGCAAAAGCCTTAGTGATGTGGAAGCAACAAAATGATAATGACTTACCAATTATTAGGACATCTGAAGTGCAACAAACCGGGGTAAGTAATCCCGTTATTATTCAATATGATTTATCTCAATGGTGTTGCTCAGAATCTCATGCTGTTAAATACGGTGCATATCAAATAGCCAAAAGAAAATACATTACACATACTCTAAGGATTTCTGTAAGACCCTCAACTTTTAATAGCACCCTTGCATTAGGCGATATTGTCAGAGTCAGGCTAAGAAGGGAAACCAACGCCGGTACTGTTGATTATCACGATTATTTATATGAATTAGAACGCTTGGAAAAAACAACATCAGGAATTGTTAGGTTAGATCTCATTCATTTTCCAGTCGATAGCTCTAAACGTTCAATAATTGCTCAGGCGGTGGCATCAGCTACAGCGGTTGGCACAGTTATACCAACATCAAGAACAGATGTTACGTGCCACTCCAACAGCGGAACAGGTAATATTCCATACGACGGTGTGACTTGGCCTTCTCTTGGAAATACGAATTTTACTTTAGGACTATTTAATGAAGGATTATTATTTGAAGAATTAGACTTGGTTCTCGATCCTTTAGAAGAAGATTTAACAGCAGAAATCACAGATGATAGAACAGATGATGAACCTTTAAAAGTAGGCGACACCTTAACAGCATCTGGCGGAGCTTGTGCAAATGGTCGGGTGTGTTGGTATCGCAGAAATAAAATTGGAAGTAATACACCTTCTCCTACATGGGGAGTCAAAACATTAATTAGCTGTGAAGATTCAAGCGATGGACGTGGAACTATGGAATTAACATCGGCTGATATTGATCATTGGATTATCGCAGAAGGTTCATGTCCTGATCCTGCGAGTGATGATGGATTTGGTACGCCTCATGAAATCGGAACAGTTGGACCTATAGAGGTAAATCCCGCTGACTATACTTATGTACGATGGAAAGGTACAACAACTAAGCATATTGCCGCTGGACAGTTCCCTATTGGTCAAGGGTTATATAACGATGTAGTAGAAGAAACAACGGTGACACCTAGATTTACTACATGGTTTAAACGTACAAATGCTGGAACAGATCCTTATTATTATGTTTATGCTACTTACTTAACTATTGCGGCGGGAAATACTTGTACTAATAATGCTTTTACATGCGGGGGGCCAACGGGTGCAATTACTTCAGGGAATTATGGAAACATGACTTATCCACCAGCAGGGCCGAAACCTTGGAGGGCTAACGTTAGATCTAATCAAGCTACAACAGGAAGTACAGCTTGCAATACTTTAGGAGGCGTCGGCCGAGATGCTGATAATGCAGGTTGTTATACCGGTATGTTTTGGTCGCCTCAAATGAGTCCCGGCGGCGCTACTAAGGGCAGTTATTGGGCAATAGAGGGTGTATGGGAATTTTCAAATGATGATTCAGATCAATTTAATAAGGAAGTAGAGGCGACATGGAACGGTAGACAAAGTGATGATGACGGCTTCAAATATACGTTTACATAATTATGGCAGCTAATTTTCCTTCACTTTCTCCTAGTTCGCGTGTTTATACACCGGGGTCAGTTGCTAGTAGCAATCTGGTTCAACTTTCTGGAGAGCAAACGATGGTTAGGCATTCATCGGTTTCATACGGACACAGATTAAGAATGACTTTCCTAAGTGTTACGCGAGCGCAGCAACAAAGTCTAGTAAGTCACTTTGCTTTCACAGGTCATTTCGAGCCGTTTGATTTATCAACGGAAACACTTGTTGCAACTAATTTAGCTTTCCCGACTGGTTATAAATGGCGTTATTTAGAAAGTCCTACGATTAATGAAGTTAACGGACAAATTAATATATCTGTCAGTCTTGAATTGCTGCCACCTTATACGATTTAACAATGAACGATTATCCCGACTCAAGGTATCCAAACTCTATAAGTTATGACATAGGCCGTTTAAATGTAAGTGAATCAAGCACTTTGACATCAGGCCCGATAAGGTTTCGGCGTTCTAACGTGCTCAGTTCCCATCAAATCACGTTCAGGTATTCAGATCTTACGCAAGACGAAGTAACATTATTTCGTGATCACTATTTAGAGGCAGCGGGACAACATAATAAGTTTAAAGTTCCTATTACTGTTTTCGGCGGGGCAAATATTACGCAAAGCACGAGTCTTTATAGATACGCCTCAACACCAAATGAAACGCAACGGGGCGTTTTCCATGATATAGAAATAACTCTTTTAGTTTTAACAGGTATCAATCTAACTTATCGATTAAATGGCGAAAATGCGTCGACGGTTTCAACCGAATCTTCTGTAACTAATAGTTTCTTTGTTAATGGTACTGGACCATTTATTTTTAATTGCGATAATGCAACTCCACATACAGGATCTACACTAGAATATTTAATAATAACGGGTATAGCTAGCGGAGCATGACACAAACAACAGTAAGGGTACAACTACAGCAAAGAACAGACACCGCCGCTAATTGGACAAGCGCAAACCCTACTCTTTTGGCTGGAGAATTGGGCCATGAATCAGATACTAAAAAATATAAGCTAGGCGATGGTTCTACTGCGTGGACATCTCTTGATTATGCGGGAGGCGGTGCCGGTGCATCGGCTACATGGGTTACAGAAAACGACGTTACAGTTTCATCAAGCTATACGTTAGAGAAGAATGGTTTCGCAGTTGGCCCAATAGCAGTAAACTCTGGAGTAACAATTACTATTTCCGCGCAGCAAACCCTCGTACTTCTTTAAAACATCATGGCTTACGGTTCTATAAAAATTGACAAGGTTGTAACGGACAATGGGAGTGGAACAGACATTGAGCTCACATTACCGAATACCACTCCTGCAACTGGTCAAGTTTTAAAAAGTAGTTCTACGGCTACGACACTTGAGTGGGCTAACGACTCCGCGCCCTCAAATGTCACTAACTTTGCTATCGGAACAGGGGCAGCAGCAGCAGCAAATACTGATTTTGATCTATCAGGAACATTCGCGCAAAATATAGTTACCGTTGCCCAATCTGCAACACCTACTTTAGATTTATCGACGGGAAATTATTTCACTCTTACTCAAAATGCCAATGTAACTTCATGGACTTTTAGTAATCCTCCTGCGAGTCGTTGTTATGGTTTTCTTTTGGAATTAGCAAACGTAACTTATACAACAGCGTGGACCTTAGCAAGCGGCACCGTTAAATGGCCTGCTGATACTGCCCCAACTTTAGCAGCATCGAAAACCCATCTAATCGGTTTCATAACAGACGATGGCGGCACTACTTACCGTGCATTTAGTGTTGTTGATTACACAACTTAAGTATTAATTATGGACCTTAAATTACTTTCTGCAATTGGAGCCGCTGGGGCTGCTGGTAGTGGCGAAAAAATAGGTGTAGAAGATGTTTTTAAAACTTATGCATATCGTGGCAATACTACAGCAAGATCAATAAATACAGATATTGATTTAAGTAGTTCAGAAGACGGAATCATATGGATTAAAAAGTTAACCGGATCAACTGGCTCAAATGTTAGTGATCATATGTTATTCACTAAAACTTTTTACTCTGCTGCTGATAATCTCTATTTCTATAATTCACCTAACTTAGCGTCTTCTTGGAATTATGGCTCTAATGGTTTTAGTGCCTTTAACAATAACGGTTTTTCAATAGGCTCAGGTACTAGAGAAAATGCTAATGGTGAAGACTATATTTCATGGACTTTTAAAAAGAAAGAAAAATTTCTTGATATAGTTACTTGGAGTAAAAGCGGTTCTGATGGTACATCGGCAAGAACCCTAAGCCACAATCTTGGCTCGGTTCCCGGTTTTATTATGTTGAAGGCATACACCTCATCGACAGATTGGATTTGCTGGCATCGTGGTCTTAGTACTAATCAATACTGGAAATTAAATTCTAATGGTGCCGTTTCGACTGATACCCATCTTTCCGTAAATAGTGTTAGTGCCAGTGAATTTGTGGTAGGTAAAGATAATGATAAAGTTGGTAGTTATATAGCTTTTATTTTTGCTCACGAAGAAGCGGAATTTGGACCAGATGGGACGCAATCAATTATTTCATGTGGTACTTACAATGGCTCGGGTTCAGCAGGTGATAATAAAATTTCATTACCGTTTGAGCCTGGTTGGTTATTAACCAAACAAATAGAAAGTGATCCAGACCCGAATATGGGTCGCCCAATGATTCAAGATAATATTAGAGGCTGGACTGCACGGGGAACAGATTCGGATTCTGGAGGAAGGGATAGAGCCGTAGAAGTTGATGTAGATCACAATCAATGGAGTTGGCCGACAAGTGATCCATTACCAGATGGTTATTTGCTTCAAACTGGCGGAGCTTCAGGTATAAACGTTTCAGGCAAGAGTTATATGTATGTCGCTATCGCGGCAGAGACTGGAAGAACAATGAAGGCGATTGAAACGGCTAGTGATGTATTCGCTATGGATGTTGGAAATGGATCGACAACTATTCCATCTATAGATTCTGGATTTCCTGTCGACATGGCTTTGTGGAGAAGCCCTGGTTCAACTAGTGACTGGAAAATAGGAAGTAGGTTAACGAAAAATGGGCAATGGTATACAAACACAAATGGCACTATGGCTTCAGCAAATGGCGCTGAAGTAACTTTTCATAGTAATGAAGGTTTTCTTTCTGCCAGTTGGGCTAGTACTGGTTTGCAGGGCTGGATGTGGAAACGCCACGCGGGTTTTGATTGTGTAGTCTACAAAGGGACGGGTTCGGCTCAGTCAATTAGTCATAATCTAGGCCCCGACTTAGTGCCTGAGATGATTTGGATAAAGACTAGAACTAATAGTCAGTCGTGGGCGGTTTACCATAAAGGGCTTAACGGAGGAACTAACCCAGAACAATATTATTTGATGTTGAACTCAAATAGTGAAGAACAAGCTGCTACAAGTAGATTTAACGATACAGCCCCGACCTCTTCAGTATTCACCGTCGGTGATTCAACTAATACAGGTAATAGTGGAGATTATTATTCGGCCTTTCTCTTCTCCTCAGTCAAAGGGGTTTCGCATTGCGGTTACTACGATGGTTCAAATTCTGAACAGACAATCACAATCCCAGATGGAGGCTTTCAGCCCAGATTTGTCATCATTAAATCCTCAACTGCTTCTGAAGGTTGGGTCGTTTTGGATACGTTGAGAGGCTGGGGTGCAGGTGATGATGAAGCGTTAAGATTAGATATTGATTCAGGACAAGGTGCAGATCCATATGGAGCACCAACTTCAACTGGATTTACTTTAGTTGGAAACTGGAATGTTGTTAACCAGTCAGGGAAAAAATATATCTATTATGCACACGCTTAATGGGGGGATTTATATGAATTTAACCCCTTTATTTTCCACCCTTATTTATTACTCATGACTGAATTTAGAAAACAATCAGATGGTTCTTTAATCATTGGTGAATCAATGTTTCGCCGTGAATTTCCTAATATATCAATCCCTAAACCATTAACCGAAACCGTTGTTAATTCTCTTGGTTATGATTGGGTGTTTGATGGCCCCGCCGCTTCTCCTTTAACACCTCCTTACGATAGTTCTGTTAGGGATGGAGTTGAACAGAAAGACGGTAAATGGTATACAAAGTTTTCAAAATCTACAGCTACAGGAGACGCAAAAACGGCAATAGATAATAACGCTGCTACTGGTAAAAGGTCAGAACGTGATCAACTATTAAAAGATAGTGATTGGACGCAAACAGCAGATAAAGGAGGATTAGCAACAGCAAAGGTTACTGAGTGGGCAACATATAGACAAGCTTTAAGAGATCTACCTGCTGATGACTCTGGCTGGCCTCATTCTGTTACTTGGCCTACAAAACCGTCTTAGGTTGCTAAGCATAAGTAGACACATTAGAGTATGACTGCAAGGCTTACTTTTTAATGGTAAGAAAAATTTTAGATGGCATTAGCGTTGCTTCTTTCGCTATGTCTTTGACCATGATCATTGGAGGTGGATATATCTATTTCAAACGGGCTGATTTTGTAAATGGGATGATGCTTACGCTTCAAGACCAAATGGTAGATATTATTCAACATCAAATAAAACAACAAATAAAACTACCAAGTGCAACGGGTCCAGCATTGCCATTTAAGTAATGAAAGAAAACTTCTTACCCGGATTGCTCGGCCTTGGCTTGATAGGTCAATCGTTCCTTTCAATGTCTCTTCTATCAAAAGCTAATAATGGAATACCCGATTTAGCCCGATTGGCTACGACAGACAACAGCGCATCACAATTACGATATACAAAGGATGGAGAGAAATTAGACGTGATGATGACTTTAAATATGCATTCTCCTAAGACAACCTTATTCTCAGAAGAAAAGACTAAATGGCATGGAAAAACTGACTACAGCAGAAAAGAATATATTGCACATCACCCTGTAGATAGCGCGAGATTAACGGCTGAATATTTGCAGTGCATCAAGAATAAAGGCAGCGCAGAATCTAACGGGGAGATCGTAGGGACTTCTTTAGTTACGGCTACACCTGCAGCTAGTACCTTATCTAATATCCCAATCATAGGTTGGGTTGCTAGTGCATTCGCTGTTAAAAAAGCTGGTCAGATTGGCAAGAATATTGGTGGCGACTTCGTAGATTGCTAATTGGATATTAAAGAGCCGCGAATCATTGAACCTAGAATTGCAGAGCCTAGAATTGCCGACCCGATAGTTTTAGAGCCGCCGTTAATATTACCCCCGTCAGTTAGTACTCAATTACCTTTTGTTTTAGATCCCCTTGTTATAGACATGCCGGGGTGTGTTGAGACAAGAGACGACGAAACAGGAGGTGCAGGACACTTTGATAATGACCCTGACGGCGTAATGATTTTATGCGATTATTCGCAGCCCGTTTTTTATCCTCTTGACTATTACAAAAAATTAGAAGTAGTAAAAACAAAACCTTTATCAGTAACGCCACGGGAGCCGGAAGAAACTAAACAACAAAGTACGACTAACAAACAAACTACAAGCTTTACAGGCTATAACCCGCCCCCTCCAGACTGCCCGCCTAATGGAGCCGCGCCAATAAATAGCATTGGTAAATATGGTAGAGGTAGAATTACGGCTTATAAAATCGACGCTATTTCAGGTGAATGTGTAGCTGTATATGAGCCGATAAAAATTATTGAAACTGTTGATCATTTCACCCCGCCCCCGGCTTTAGTTTCTGGGGTAATGGTCACGGCGTTATTTGGCGCAACATCCGCATTAATGGCGGCCCCTTTAACTGAGCTAATAAAAAAAAGAACCAAACCCCTACAGAAAAAAATTATTAAAGCAGTTAAGAAGAAATTAGGTAAAAAAGAAAAACCGTTATCAAGAGGGGAAAAGATAAGAGCGCAACGGGAAAAGAATAGAGTTAATCTTCTTTGGCGTTCACTTCTGAAGAAATAGACCCTAATGAGTGTTGATGGTCAGGGAGGGTATTTTTTGGAATAAATTTCACGACCTCCACATCGTCACATAATTTTGCGAATGAGCTGGTTTCTTTAAATCTTATTCCCTTTGTTAATAATTCCCCGCATTTTGAAAGCCTGCCTACTTCCAGACTCAAGCGCTTATCTGCTACCTGTAAATCTAATAATTCAACAATTTTTGCTGCCCCTTGTCTACACTTACGAACTGCCTTTCTATCCATATTAATATTGAAGCTCAGGCTAATTCCCGGCGACACTGCGAACGAATCTTGAGGATTTAATTGAACTGATTTATAACCAACAACTTTACCCGGATTATCTGGCAACCCGTCAGGCCCATCTACATCATTACCATTATCATCTTGAGTTATTAAACCTGTTAAATCTCTATCATCATAAATTGGATCTAATCTAACGTCTCTTTGTGGCCTTTGGAAACTCATATTAGAAGTAATAAATGGCTGTATAACGAATGTGTCTGACTGACATTGTAGTTGTTGCAAGCTATAAATATTTGTAAATTGACGCGAAGGAACATTTTGCACTGCAGTCACATTTACCCCACCACTACTATTCGAGATAGGATTATTTTGCATTGAAACGCCTTCGCTTAATGCTGGTAATTGTCCAGACAAACTAATAATTAAAACAGATAATATCCTTTTCACTGTGTAAAGATACTCGTTGAATTTGTTATACTTTCAGTATCAATAGTGCGGTCAATAATAACGTGTTCAGCTAATCCCGGCCCCATTAGGCTTTCGTTGTATTGTGTACCAGCTCCAGCAACGACTTGTTCATATTGTGGTTTAGTATTTAGATCAATAGATTTCCATGTTGAAGATATTCCGTTTACTGTTTGAGTTTGAGTATTAACAGTTTGGGGCGTTAATGTACTACCTATAACTTTTATGTTGCTGCCAGACTGATTAAAAGTATAGCCTGTATTAAAATGAAAGCTTTCTATCCGTTCCACGGTGCGAGATTTAACCTCGGTGGTACTTTGAGTCTGACCTGACCCAAAATTGGGAATTACTGGGACGGCTAGGGTTTTGGCTGTATTAATTACATTTAAGAGAAAGAAAAATAATAAATATTTCATACATATTAATGAATATCTATAGTACTAGAAATACTTCCTGAAACGGTAGATCCGCTACCGCCCGGAGTTAGTGTGATAGCCCCTGCCTGAGTAAGACCGACCGCCGTCCCGTTCGAGTTTCCACCGCTATAGGAAATAGTGTCGCCCAGAGTTAATAAAGTAGTCGTTGCCCCATGAGTTAGGCCTAGCCCTGTTTGAGTAGGCACAACATCGCCTTGCAAAAATGACTGTGTTAGGGAAGTACTGGCCCCTGCTGCCGTTTGGCTGAAAGCTTGCGTACCTAAAGTGGCTGCAACTCCTGTATGGGTGCTATTGCTTGAAGCGGGTGCAACGAGGCCTGTAATAGTACTTGCGGTTATTCCTTCAGAACTAAATGAATATGAACTTCCAATGCGTTTTGCGTGAGAATAGCTACCAGCAACATCAGCGCTAACAACTGTCTTCAATTCGTGCTTATAGTTTGCAAAGCAGGGACTAGCAGCCAGAAAGAAAGCAAAGGGGATTAATAGTCGTTTCATGGTTTTAACTTGCCTGATTGTGGGTCTATCTCTTTACCAGAGATCGGATCAATTTTCGGTTCAACTGGTACTAATTTAATTGGGGTTTCTACTCTAATTGTTTGATAATTACCTGATTGATTCAGCAACAATGCCTCAATATCTTTTTTACTTAATGGCTTATCTTTTTCGTCAACTTTGAATGTTCCATCTCCTCTTTTCTTCCCTGATGCCTCAAGTCCAAAACTAGCTAATGCGCCTGTTAGTAACGAAGCCGGGAAAGTTATATCTTTAGGTTCAGAGGCATATCCGGGGATAGAAATATAATTTAAAGTTACGATAAAACCCGTCCAAACAACGACACCTAACCTAACAAAAACGCCAATAATCGCTAACTGTTCTTCTTTATCATCTAACCCCTCTTTCAGTTTTTGTAGAGGATTCTTTTTAACCTCCTCTGGTTTCTTTGTTGCTTGTTCAGTCATAAGCTTTTGCTTTACTGTTCTATCGTAATAAACTATAGATTATTGTCTAGGCTTAGCATGTGGCATGACTTAACCGTGGCAGAGAACGCCGCAAGAACTGAGAGGATGAATCTGTATTACCGTTTAGACCAAAGAGACTCGCCAAACCATAAACACGCCTCAACTTTTACGGGCCTTGGAGCTGAGATTGCTATCTATGAAAAATGGAAAAGACTTTTAAAAGATTATGAATGAAGTTATAGCGGCTTGTATAGGGGCAGTAGTCTCTATTTTCTTGTTCACCCTTAGCATTGTGGTAAACAGGAAAGATAAAGACGTAAGGGCATTATTTAAGCGGGTAGCGTTGGTAGAACAGAAGATTGCAGCGCTTGAAGGGACACAAAGGAATAAGAATTGGCGCAATAGGTAAACACTAAAAAACCCCTGATGTCCTCTAACAATCAAGGGCTTAATAGCTTCCCAATAATTAATTTCTAATACAGGCAAAGGGGGTAAGGTACCTTTTAATCATACTCATTTTTAGACATATTTTCATTGATATAGCGACTGATTAAAACGGCTTTTGATACATGGCTAGTTGTTCCTGCTAGATGTCTAAGTTGACGGCTTGTCATGTACATCGCGTTCTTTCTCCAAGCTTCAATTTTATTCGTCGGGGATCTATAAACAAAGCCTGAACCTAACCAATCTAATAAGCGACGCATAAGTTTTACTATGCTTGCGTACTAAATATACAGAGTTAGATTATAAATGGGTCAGCAGTTGGAATGTTTATCCCCATCACCATTGAGCAAAGCAGCGGTTGAGCTGGCCCACAATATTAAGCGTTAGCCCATCGTCTAGCAGTAGAGGAACTTACCCCATACTTTTCGCCAATTTGTTTCCACGTATAACCCCATGATCTCATTTTGTTAATTGTTGTATGGCGTGACTCGCAAGCCCACCAAAGAACAACGAAAGGAAGAACAAGCAAGGCGCAAAGCCATGCCATAACGCACGTAAAAGATGTCATTGATTTAAAAAACTTGTTTATATCGGTGGTACGTCAACAAACGCAGCGCGACCGATCTAATAAATATATCAGGGGTTGACCCTTTAATCAATAGGTCTAATTAGGAACAGTAAGTTTTTCTAAATCTAAAACCCTTTGTAGTGGTATCGCTGCAACTTGAGGCACAATACTATTCCCCAACGCCTTCATTCTTTTAGTTCTGTCCACCCCAGAGGCAGCCCCATTAGGATTTCTACAAATGACGGGTTTAGTACTCCATTTTCGCCAATCTCCTTTGAGTTCGTAAGGTGTGTTTCGCCATGTGTATGTATTCTTGCCGCCATTTCTGTCTCTAAATATTTCTTGTGTTCTAGCTTTGCCATATTCTTCGATAGTCTCATTTCCATTCCTTTCGCTGCCCTCGGTGTTGGTAGTAGAGCGCCTAATAAAGGTGTTCCCCCTTGCTTGAATTTCGATTTGCGATCCATTGCTGACGCTAGTGGAGTAGGCAACAAGCCACCACCTGTCTCTCTGGTGGCAGGCTCCAACATACGACGCTGGTATGCAACACCATTCGCAGTTATACCCTGCCTCGGCCAAGTTTCCGAGAACGATTCCAAGTCCTCTAGAAAGGATTGCTGACACGTTTTCCAAGACGACGTATCGCGGTCGTAATAAGCAAATGACTCTATAGAGTTCGTACCACAAACCAGATTCTGAAGTCTGTGTGATCCCTTCGCGCTTGCCCGCGTTTGAGATTGACTGACAGGGAAAACCCCCGCAAATAACGTCTGCTGAATAGGGTTCTGGGTTGTAGGTTCTGATGTCATGGAATTGTTCGACATGGGGCCAATGCTTTTTTAATACCTTTTGACAAAATGGTTCACATTCGACAAATGCAACTGTTTTAAATCCTCCAACAAGTTTTTCGGCGCTATAGCTAAAACCGCCTATACCGCTAAAGGTGTCGATAAGGCGTAGCTCATTCATTAAATAACCTTATAAATTGTTCAGGTGTTAAAACTACGCGATACTTCCCGCCCCTGAACCTTACAAAAGTTGCAGCGTGATCAACTCCAAGATTTATTTTTTGCTGTTCTGCCTCTACAGGTTTCTGTAAACAAGCCGCTGATTTATCTTTCCAGTCGCAAACCTGAATAGCAAAATTTTCTAATTCAATGTCACCCGTATCACCTCCAGCGGCGTTAGTCCTACCAGCTCCTAATTTACGTCTAACAGTTTTACCCGTTAATTCAGTTAATAGTGCGGCAACTTCGCGCTCTGCCTTATCACCTTTATTTTTTTGTGGGTTCATTTATTAGTTAAATATCAGGCAGGTTATAAATAGGGTTTAAGCAACAGCGGTCAAATATCTCTTTTAAATATTTGTTATCTACTGGCTCTTGTGGTAATTGCCTCAAAATTGGTAAAAGCTTTTTAACCGTTAAATGAAAAGTCTCGTTGTTATATATTTCACTGTCTAAAACCTCTTTTAGCTCTTTGGCTACTTTGGTTTCAAGTTCTGCTTTGGTCATCCTTTTTCCTCCAGTGTTTAATTAGATTTTTGAGTTCAATGATACGCCTTTCGGCGGCTTCGATCTTTTCTTGTCTATTCATCTTTTGACTTGTTCCGAATTGTCCAATAAAAAGTAGGGTCGTTTTGTCTTGCCTTGCCGTCTTCCCTTTCTATTGTCTTCTGTTCCTCTATTTCAGTTTTCATGTCTACCTCTAATTTTTCTAATCGATCCGAATAATTCCACTTACCTTCTTTTCTTACCCTCTTTGCAATAACTCCAAACGATTCAAAAATCCCTTTAATTCTTCCATCCTTCCTGTGCTCTTCTAATTCGTCTTTTAAGACAGACTCGGCGGCTGTAAGTGTTCTGATCTCTCGTTTAACCTTGGCTAATTCAGCAAGGATAAGTTCAGGACTATTTAAGACTTCACTACTGAATTGCATCATCGTAATCAACGTCGGGAAATTTAGTTAGGTTGTTTTGTTCGTTGTTTTGCTCGTTTGGCAAGTGATAGTTGTATTCAGCCACGTATCGAGCATTTTCTAAAATTTGGTCATCATCAAAAGCGGCTAGCCATTCTTGAGTTTTTTTTTCCTCGTCGTAATTGTTCCAATCATCAATGTCTTTCACGGCTTCAGACCTTATAAAATGAATTGGTTCTTTAATGATAGGCCTTCGTAGAAACAGTAACTGTATCAACAGCAAAGACCGCCGGATCAGGATAAGTACTAACGCTATTGGTAAGAGAATTAACCCCGTACAAAATAGGCGCAGAGACCGCCAAAAGGAAGATGGCTTTTGTAAGCTCGTACATGATTTGTTTTTCATTAGTTAAATAGTGACATGGGTCTACCCTTTGTCAAGCATACGTAGACGAAGGAAAGTTAATCAAATAAAGACACTTGTTTTGGTTCTTTTAGATCTGGCAGCTCCCATAAATGCTCAGGCTTGTTATACATGCCCCGTACCTGACGATTAGTCTTAACAATATGCCCTGAATTAGTTAAATCAGTCATTGCGCGACGAATAGAAGTAATCGGACAATTTAAACCAGACTGACTTAATACCATTGATGGACTTAGAGGCTCATTCCTCTTTTGAAATAGAGAATAAATTAAATCCTCTTGTTTCCTTGTTTTTTTCTTTGATTCAGTAAGCGCAGTGCCTACCTCTTCAATTGTGTTGTAATAGCTCATTTTAAAAACCGTAGATTTTGTTTTGTTGGTGGAAATAAATTGATCGTGCGCTTTGATATAAACCTCTGTATTCCTCTAGATCGGTAAAAGGATCAGTATGAACCCCGTATTGATGCGAGTACATCACTAAACATTCATCGACCCAAAGATCTTTATAGTTTTGATAAAGCAGGTCTAAATAGCCCCCGAATTGCTTATGCAGTTTTGTTGATGACTCTTTGCTAAAAGTTACCTTTCCTGTCTTCTCGTCTTTCTTTGCTTTCCTTGTTTTTAAATCAACCAAGATAATTTTGTTTGTTTCCTTATGCACTACAAGCGCGTCAAGCTTCCCGGCGATCCAGTGTTTTCTATCGCATAATTCCAGCTCAACAGCAATCGGTATAACCTTTGACCAATACCTATATTCAATTAATTTACTTGTCCATTCTTCATAGGGACTTTGTGTTCCTGCGTGACCTGTATTAAGAAACCGTTCTAAACATGCGTGAACATGGTTTCCCCTGTTAATTCCCTCTTCTATGTCCTTATTGATAAAGTTGCTATTTGATGGGTTTGAAATTTGAGTAACAGAAAGCGGGATAATTCTTTTACTAATTTTGTCGTAATATTTATGATCACTCTCTCTAAAAATCAGGTTTGGATCTAACGGCAACCTTTTTGATTCCCTTAGCTTTTTGTATGCCGTTGGATTGAACGATGACATCATGACGTAATAAATTAACGTGAGGTTTTAGTTTTATTTCTGGGTAATATTTCGCTGCTGTTTCTCTTAAAAGGGCTGAACTTGGTGATTCTTTATCAATATCTTGAACGTTAATTTTGCCGTCTTTAATTAATCTAAATAAGATTTTTTGTGCGCTTTCAGGTGTCGCAACTCTTACTAAAGATCTTTTCATATAGCCGCCGCGTATGACGTGCCATATTTTGTATAAGTCTTATCGCGTTCGTAGTTACTTTTTGCCTCGTTAATTTGTTCCCCGTGTAAAACTCGGTAATACTTTCCGGGGCGTACTCCTTCGACGGCTGGTTGATAAGTGCAGTAAAATCCTTCATCGTCATACATCCCAACTTGGCAGGGTCCGGCCATAACGAAACCTTGCAATTCCCAATTCTTAGGTGAAGGCTCACTCGTTAATTGATAGGAAGTTGATTGCCCCGGTTTATAGCTTTTGCTAGTCATGGGCCAAACGTAATTTCCTTTTAGATCAGGGTCGTAAAGCTTTGAATAATTCATAAAACTGTTACCCCCGGAATTATTTGCTTCGCCTTAGCAGGCGTATGTTGCTCAAGCAAAACGACGAACTTTTCATCTCTAAGCCATCTGTAACAGTCAGGAAGAGGCTCGAACCATTCGTCGTGCTGAAGTTTATTGGTTTGATCTAGTACGGCTCTTCTAGCGGCTTCTATGAGACGATCAGATTTTTCTACCTTTAAAGCTTCTTTCCACGCTTCAAAAGCTTTCTTTCTTGATTGGTTCGCTTTGCGTGGGGCTGTATTAAAAGTTTCCCAAAATTGAAGGAACGCAGTAGGTAACTTTTGAGCTACTTTTTTTTGTTCTTTTAAAAATGCTTTGTGCTTTTCAGGATCGTGGCAAATGAAGTTTTCAGAAACGGGTGTAAGAAAAGTTTCCTTATGGTTTTTCTCATACTCTTTTCCTAAACCTTCAAAAGAAGAAGAATATGAATATCGGCCGGGAGGCCTTTCCATTGTGTCGAGCTTGTCAAGTGCTTCTTCGATCAACAGGCTTAGATGCGTTGTCACACTTACGTACTTGCGTTTTTTCTTCAAAGCACGCTTATACACTTCGTCGTCAATTCGGATTGAAACTGTGTCCATACGCTATACATAGTGCTACGTGTACGCAGTAAAATTGCCACAAACTGCATCTAGTGTCAAGGCGTAGCAAGTCATTAATTTGACGCATTCTTATTATTTGTTAATATTAAGCCGACCCAAAGCAGTAGGCCGCAATGACCTATTCCACAGAGGCCAAACATAAACGCATCCAACAAATCAGGGAATCGCTAATCCCTTGTCAATCAGATATTTATTATGTTTGTTCAGAATTGGTTTATGAAAACGAAAGACTACGCAGGGAAAACAAACAGCTAAAAGGTATTTATTGATAGAAGCTCTTGTGATTAATGATACTAACGTAAAGTTGAATTAAGACCCTTGCGAAGGGGTAGACCCTTGTTATATTGCTAATGATACTTAAACATAGAACACGTGCCGACCTCGAAGCCGGATCAATACAGAACAGACTTTGGTGAATCGTTCAGGCGTTGGAGGGAGCAAAACAATCTAAGTCAACAAAACCTTCATTGTTTATGTGAATCGGCAAATATCAAATTATACAATTCACAATTTAGTCATTTAGAACAAGGAAAGTTAGAACTTAAATCATCTGGGTTTCTTGAATTACGTGATCTAAATAAAATTATTGCCTCTAAAAAATTCCCCCCGACTGTTTCTAAAGTTGGCAAATTTACGCAAGAAGTGAAAGACAAATTTAAACAGGCCGAACCATATTGCGATATTGACGACGAGCCGATTATTGACGGTTATGTGTTCTTTGCCTTGTTCACAGGCGAAGCCGATATAAATCCAAAATATAAGATGTCTGGTGTAAAAATAACAGAGGAAGTTTGTTTAAATATAAGCAACTTTGGACGCACTGTTTTTTCAGGTCACGCAACCGACGAAATGATGTCTAAGAAAGAAGCATGGGAATCTTTTTTACCTCATGTAGAAAAAGTAGTAAATAAGAAACAACAGCGCAGGATTCAATCTGTTTTTGCAGGGCAATCTGATTACACAATTGAAGAAGTCAACCTAATGACAAATGGAGGAAAGAAAAATAGTTGTGTTGTTAATGATGCTTTGACTGATTGGACAGGTAAGAAAATGCCTTTACCCGTTGATGTTTGGACAAAGGGATCAAAGATGAAATGGCCCCAACT
>Ga0208815_1000125_pt1 | contig 24711 bp, 21 predicted proteins | sample Virmet3438_5245_FD_185733 | JGI IMG/M metagenome (GOLD analysis project Ga0208815, IMG submission 185733) | Marine viral communities from the Southern Atlantic ocean transect to study dissolved organic matter and carbon cycling - metaG... | ecosystem: Environmental > Aquatic > Marine > Oceanic ... | reverse complement strand
TGGTCGAGTCTGAAAAAGCGAACAGCTATATGTGGTTGTATGCCAGTGGTGCTGATTCACCTAGCGGTCATATCCCCGATACAGCGACATCCAATATCGTGTTGTACGATTATCACAATAGTCGCGCTGGGCAATGCGCAGTAGATTTCCTTAATGGTTATAACGGCTACTTACAAGTGGATGGCTATCAAGGCTACGAGCAAACGCAAGCAACCCTTATCGGTTGCTGGGCCCATGCACGTCGTAAGTTTATGGAAGCAAAGAAAGGCGCGGGTAAAAAAGGCAGCGGCAAAGCAGACTGGGCACTCAATCACATCCAAAAGCTCTACCGCATAGAAACGCAGCTTAAAGATAAAACGGTGGAGGTGCGCTACCTTACCAGACAAGAAAAGAGCCTGCCGTTACTCAACCAGCTCCATACATGGCTAGAGAAATCAGTACACCAAGTGCTACCGAAAACCAAATTAGGTGAAGCGGTACAATACTGCTTGAACCAATGGGAAAAGCTAGCACGCTACACACTCGATGGATTGCTGAATATCGATAACAATCGCGCTGAGCGCGCGATTAAACCGTTCGTGATAGGCCGAAAAAATTGGCTGTTTAGCCAAACTGCCACAGGTGCAAACGCCAGTGCGGTGCTCTACAGTATTATCGAAACCGCTAAAGCCAATGACCTCAATGTGTTCGAGTATGTGATGTCTTGCCTTGATGAGTTCAGCAAGCCAGCGCCGAACATCGAGCAACTACTACCATGGCACTTTGCTAAGCGCTAGGTGGGATTAGCGGACGTTTACGTTAAAGATTACTTGGAAGAATTTTAGTAGCGAAGAATTAGTGTTTACACCAAAGATTGCTTTCAATTATGAGGGTAGACAAATTCATGGGGGCACTTGGCTTGAGCTATCACAAACAAGAGTTTCTGGCTTCGATCAAGTCGCGCAAGAGCCTGGCACAGGGTACAGTCAGCTTGATTTAACTGATTTAAGCATTACATGGTTGGACTTAATAAATATCAGTTCAAACGTATCAGTTAGCAATACGCTAGTTGTCAAAAAAATCGAGCTTGTTGATGGTGCTTAGCAACGCTATCGAGCTATATGTCTGGGGAGCCGGAATAGGGCCCCCTTACTTTATTGAGCCTTTAAATTTATTAGCCAATAGTTAACTGTTTTTTTGGGCATCAAGCTCAGCAAAATCTTCAACAACGAATGCTTGGTGACTTTTAATGCAGTAAACCAAGACACAGCCACAAATAAAGAGTGTAAAGAAACAACTAATAGTGACGCTGCAACCCATGCCAATACGTGAAATGAAACTATATTGGAAAAATCTAATATCATAATCACAACCATACTCTTGCTGCAAGTCCTGATAAAATCACTAGGTCCAATATCAAGGTATTTATTTAGATAGAAGAAAAGCCTAAATACTTTCTTTTATAAAAAAGAGCCTTGAAGGTTGAGCTTATTTAACTTACGCAGCGTGCATCAAGTTTAGTCATCAACGTTTGACAAAGCCTCTCCACCTCATCATTTAACTTAGTACCACTTTCTTTTTTTATAGAACTTTTTGAAAATGTCTTTGAAAAATCATAGTCCAAAAGGTCAACTTTTAGTTTGTCAGATAGCTGTGAAAAATGTTTCTCTGGTTCAAACATAAGGTTTTCATATTTCCACAGAATTACATCTTCACGCTTTTCCAACCCTAGATAGAAAAATAGTGAGTTTCTTACAAACCAAAACAGACAAGCACAGTCCAATTCTGTGAGTGAATCTGAATAAACTGCCTTTACAGTTTCAACTAATTCTTCAGGAACGTTTTGTGATCGCCAATTATTCTCATCACGATCGAGAATAGGTTGCAAATTTCCTCGGCCAGATGTTTTTGGAAACTTTTTAAGGTCAGAAAGTGCCACATCGAGATAATTCCGATATAACCAAACAGCAGTAATATTATCAAGCGTGTCCAATAGACCTATGGCATTCTGGCTCTCGACTAAGGGCTTCATGACTATTAGAGGAGCTTTGACTTTACCTAGTGTCACTTTTACATCTGATAAAGCGTTTAATCTTATGTTATTCGGGCATTCTGATGATAGCGAACTAAATTCTCCAAAAGTACGAGTGTAGGTAAAAGAGTCGAGTACTCTGGATAGTAATGTTGTGCCTGACCTTTGACATCCTAGTATTGCGACGATTCTTGACAATGAGTTAGTGGCATACCTAATTTGCTGATAGTACGGCTTAATATATTTTGAAATTTTTGTTGTGGAGTCTGTAACTTTACTTTTCATTTTGCGTTTTACTCATCAAATGTTTGTTTTGCACACCAATCCCACGTGTACTTTCCAAATACTTCAGCACGTTGCTGCCTATCATTTTCCTTAGCTAAAAGTTGTAATAGGGCGTTACTCATATTGTGGTTGTCGTCTACGTCAACCAAAACGCCCAAATCTTCTTCGCTCTCTATAATATCAGGCGCACTGCCAACCTTGGTACTTACCGCAGGGCACCCGCAAGCCAACGCTTCTGTAAGAACGTTAGGGCTACCCTCCCCTCTACTTGATAAGCAAAAAACATCTGCCGCATTATACCAATCGACAAGTGTTTCGTTAGGAACGGCTCCTACAAAATGCACGAAGTTTTCTAACTCTTTTTCCCTTACCACTTTTTTCAACTCACTTCTGTAATCACCTTCAGGCCCTTCTGAACCTAATATGTAGAAGTGAAATAGCCTTTCTTTCGATTCAATTTCAGCCATGGCCTTAATGACAACATCAAAGCCCTTTCGATGAATAAGCGATCCTACACCAAGCACAATCTTGTGCTCTTTCGGCAGATTTAAAAGTGCTCTACTCTCTTCAATAGGCTTGTAGAAAAACTTGTCAGTGTCTACACCATTTCGAATTACCGTGACCTTTTTTGGGCTCACCCCCATTGATATTGCTTGATTAGCCATTTCAGTACTCAGCGAAATAATGCTGCCAACTTTATTTAAGTATTGTGCTACAGCCCCCTGACGTACGTCACCATCTTGAATATGAAAGGCTTCCATACCTCTAAGGGTTACTCTATACGGCACACCATAGCGGTTACTTAAATAGTCACCGGTTGGAAGGTCTGGAAAAGTCCAATGCAAGTCAATCAAATCAAAATCGAAGCCGATCTTGTTAATCACTTTTTTTACTGCGCTGCGATATGTAGGAATTTCAACTCCTTTTACATACCCTGGAATTGACAGAAATCTTGGGTGATATATGGTCAGATTACCACGCTGAGTTTTAGTAGGAATATTCCGTAGGTGTTTGAACTTATCAATAAAGGAATGTAGCGGTGACCAAGGTATAGGGTTAATAACCGTGACATCGGCATATTTAGCCATGGCATTTAAGCGGTTATATACAAATATACCGTGATTGGGCTTTTCCGCATTTGGAAACAAATAACTGATAGCAAGTATTTTTTTTCTTTTGTTTATATTCACAGCGCGAAAACCGTTTTAACTATATATGTGAACAATAGGCAATGACCGCAACAATTCAACTATGCTTATTGCGACCCATAACTATCCCTATAGCTTTGTTTGCAAGGACATAGTCAATATTGCAGTACTTTTTCAAGTTCATCAGCCATCAAAGTATCCGAGTAAGACTTAGTTTGTATTACATTTAGGTGACTCCTATCAAAATACATCACCTTTCCGTCAATATAAGGAGAACACTTCTCTTGACATAACCACTCATTTATTGAAATAAAAAATAATTGAGGATTGCGCTCGGCGAAATCTCTTAACATTTTATTTATTATGTCTATCTTTTTAGTATCTGCGACATAATCACAATTTAATAAAGGATAGTTAATTGCTTTGGCACGACAGTTTCTATCAAAATGTTCAAATACAGGAACATTGCCGAAAACAACAACCTTATGTGTTCGACTTAGCGTAGCTAATGCTTCAAAAAAATGATTGAAGTAATCATCATTTTTCTCTATGTAAGAGTGAAAGGCAGACGAGATAATAATCGTTTCGTATTGTTCCAGTGTACTTCTCACTAGCTCGATAGAACTAAGACAGTCACTAAGTCGTTTGCCTGTCACAAATTTCTCTACCCCGGAGAAAATTGGAGGACATGCTGCGTGAGAAATGTTTCTAAAGCTCCACCTTTGCTTATTCGCGATGCTTTCTAAGATTCCGATGTACTGCGCCGCATTGGAATCGCCCCACAACAAAACCTTTGGAGTGTTTCCTTTACCTAACACACAGTTATCATCTGTTAAATGACCTTGCTCTATACGCCAATATTGGCAAACGTGTTTGTAAGAGTTTGGGGCTTTCGCATTATTTTGTTTCTCTGAAAACTGACTTTTGTATTGCGCACTAAAGTACCTTACTCCAAAGCCATCTGAATAAATCACACTAGCGCTAATAAGAGATACGAAAAAAATCGGAGCAACAGCTTGCCTTAACAAAAGTTGTCGAAATGGCAAGCTCTTATGTCTGAATTTTTCTTCCACAAATCGCCAATTTAGATGGGCTAATACAAATATTAGAAAAAATAAAACTAACTGTATCAGTAGACTAGGTTCACCGTAGCCATACCGGAAAAATGCTAATAACGGCCAGTGCACAAGGTATGCAGAAAAAGAAACCTTTCCTATCCATAGCATTACACGATTATTTAGCAACTTTGCCAAATGCGAGTTATTGTTGAAGCCGCTCCAAATGAAACCTGCGGCAGCCAACGTGGGTAGCAAATATAAAAAGCCTGGGAATGTATGCTCTTTATGAATAAATAAAACGGAAATAAGTAGCGCGATACATGATACAGGAAATACCCAACTCGCCTTTTTTGGTTTTTCAAGAAAACCGTAATGTAAAAGCGCAGCTAGGCCACCACCAACTAATAGCTCACCCGCTCGAGTGGGTAGCATGTAATAAACGAAAGAGTGACGTGTTTCAATTAACCACTCTGCTATCTCTGCGGACAATAAAACAGTAAGTACTAACATCAACATAAATGCCGAAGCACTTAGCCTTCTGTAAAACAGCACGATAACTAAAGGCCATATAAAATAAAACTGCTCCTCCACTCCCAATGACCAATAGTGCAACAATGGTACGGTATAGCTGCTAGAGGCAAAGTAACTAGTATCGTCAAACTTCCAAAAATAAACGTTGGGCAGAGAAAGCGATGACCAAATGGCGGAGGATGCCACATCGACCGCGTCATCTGGCAAGTATATGAATTGCGTTATGAGAACCGTACACCCAATTACTGACAGCGCAGCTGGCAAGATTCGTTTAATCCGCCTACTGTAGAAATCTTGAAATGAAAAACGGTCTTCACTTACCGCTTTTAATATTTGCGCAGTAATTAAATAGCCCGAAATGACAAAAAATATATCAACGCCAACAAAACCACCTTCCAGATAATTGTGATTAACATGAAAAATGATCACAGCAAGCACAGCAAATGCACGCAATGCATCAATATGGGGGTGATAAGTTGTCTTACTCATGTTAGCTAGCTATTTTTTCTCAACCACTCTTCTAATACCACCAATTGCCACAAGGTTTTATGATGATCATACTTATCAGCGTTGTGTTCCTCAATCAGTTGCGCGATACGCTCCTTTTTAAAGAACTTGTGAACGCGAGTGTCTTCAGCCAATAGTAGATTGGTTGCATACTTTCTTAGCTCATTTTGAAACATTAACTTTAACGGTGTAGGGAAGCCCATTTTCTTACGGTAAATAATGTCATTAGGCAAAATACCTTCCATCATTTTCTTCAATGGATATTTACCTTCACCTTTATTGATTTTGTGTTTAGAAGGAATGCTAGCGGCAAACTCTACAAGTCTGTAGTCCAAAAACGGAACACGAAGCTCAACCGATGTAGCCATGCTCATTCGATCAGCTTTGATCAACAAATCGTCCACTAACCACGTCTTTGTATCGAAATAAAGCATCTTACTTAGTTGGTCGTTGTCTTTCGTTTTATCAAACAGCTTCGCTGAAAAAGCACCATGGCCGGCTTCTGTTTTGGCTTTTTCTAGCTCTACTTTAAAATCAGGACGGTACAAAGCTTCTTTTTGAGCATCGGGGTATGTCGACATACCTTTGTAACGCTTTTCTATTGGTTGCGTTGCCATATTTAAGTATTTAGATACTTTGTGACTTTTACCCAATACTTTGTTGGCCATTCCTGCAAAAAGTTCTGTGCCTTTTTGACCAACAACACCGCGGTACTTTTCTAACACATTCATATACTGATACAGGTCGTAACCAGCAAATATTTCATCAGACCCTTCACCCGAAAGCGCAACTGTCACTTTTTCCTTTGCCAATTTTGAAACAAAAAACAGGGAAATAGCAGCAGCTTCGGTAACTGGCTCATCCATTAAGTGAATATATTCAGGAATAAAGTCGGCAAACTGTTGAGGGGTAATCTTTAACTCATGATGATCAGTGCCAAACCTGTCTGCCACCATTCTGGCGTAGTGTGTTTCATCAAAGTTCTTACCAAAATCGTAGGCAATAGAAAACGTTTTTAAAGGTTCTTTAACTTTGTCTGCAAGCAGCCCAACTACTGCACTTGAATCAATGCCACCACTTAAGAAAATACCGAGCGGCACATCACTTCTTAACCGCAAATCGATGGCATTTTCAAGTAACCGTTTGCTCTCATTTAAGTAATAGTCAAAACCTTTGTCTTCGTCATTATTAAATGTTAAGTCCCACCATTGTGTGATTTTCATTTCGTGACCTTTCACAATGGCGTAGTGCCCTGGCATTAATCGGTTAATGCCTTTGTGCAAGGTTTTTTCACCAGGAATGTATCCAAAGCTCATGTAGTCATCGATGAGTTCGACATTCAGTTCTGGAAGCGCGCTTAACCCTTTTAGTATTGCTTTGGTTTCGGAGGCGAAGATAAGCTCATGCTCATCTTGATAGTAATAAACAGGTTTAATGCCCAAACGGTCTCGGGCTAAAAATAGGGTTTCGGTTTCATTATCGTATATAGCAATGGCGAACATACCATTGAAGCGATTTAAGCAATCTTCGCCCCACTCAATGTAAGCACTTAAAATAACTTCAGTATCAGTGCCCGTTTCAAACGTATAACCTTTCTTCTGAAGTTCAGCCCTAATTTCAATGTAATTATACACTTCGCCGTTATACGAAATAACGAAACGACCATTCTCTTCTACCCTAGGTTGATGGCCAGCGGGCGTCGGGTCTAATATGCTTAAACGCAAATGAGCAAGACCACAGTGCAAATTGTTGGAAATCCAAATTCCATTGCTGTCTGGACCACGATACGGCATTGTGTCTCGCATTGAGGCAAGACGCTGTTCATCAACAGAGTTTATGTGATTTACAGTTCCAAGTATCCCGCACATTTTTAACGCCTATACAGTTGATCATAATTTAGAGACGCTTTATGCCAAGAAAACCTCTCTGATATTTTTTTATTTAAATTTTCGCCTAGACTTTTCATGAGCTTTCGGTCTTTCAAGAGTAATTTCATAGCGTTGAGTATTTCATCATATGAATCGATAGCTACCAAAATCGATGATTCGTTATTTTCTAGTACTTCCAAAGCCCCACCTGTTCTTGTAGCTATGACAGGGAGAGAGAACAGACCGGCCTCTAGAAAAGTAAGCCCAAAGCTTTCAAACCTTGAAGACGAAACGTAGAGCTCGGCGTTTTGATAATAATCTGCTACCTTTGAGTGGGGTAAATCCTCGAGAAAATGCACTCTTGAAGATATCCCCAAATCGACACACCTTGCTTTCAGTTCATTTAGGTAAGACGTTGACTTTCCGATCAAAACCAAATCAATTTGAGTGGATTTTTCCAACGCAAGTTTACTGTATGCCTCGATAAGAATATCGAACCCTTTGACCGGAGCAAAAGAGCCTACCCCCAGAATGTAATGACTAGGCTTAGGCTCTTGTCTCCTTGGCACAACCAAAAAATTCGGGTCGACTCCATTTTCAATCACGATTGAGAGGCTTTCATACTCGGGACATAATTTCAAAAATTCGCTTTTCAAGAACTGGGAGCAGAGGCATATGTTATCGACATAAGCAAAGAGCTCTCGCCTCTGTTTTTTTGATAGTCCTTCTATGAACTTCAAGTCCGTTCCATGCAGTGATAGAACTAACTGTTTCACGAAACCGTACTTTCTCAAAATTAGAAAATAACTTACGTAACTCGAGGCATAATGAAAGTTTACAACCCCAATACCTCGTTTCAAAATAATTAACGCCAACATTAACAAGTCAAAAAGAATTACTGGCAACTTGAATAACTCTAAAAAGCTTTTAGGAGACAAGCGTTCCCTGAGAGGGTAAGAAATCAGTTCACATCCCTTTTCTTTTTTAAGTGCTCCCCTTCTTAACGACCAATTATTTTCGAGTATAGACACTTTTCTAGGTGTCCGGTTATTAAGATTAGAAGCAATATTTTGAACAACGACATTTACACCTCCTGTCTTATCAAACGCCCAGGGTATGACTAAAAGAATATTACTGGGCATTGATTCCTCTCTCAGAATATGGAATTTGAAGATTGATGGTGAAAGGGCATGCTGCTAGCAAGCTGCTGGGGTCAAAATCTATTGTAGGTACGCCTACGTATTTCCTAATACTCTCGATATCTTTCAACTGTGTGAGTTCAATTTTTGTCATCGAAAAGTGCTTTTGCATTCTATTGACAGACAAATAGTAATCTTGAAACTTGAAAGGACCGCCCAGTACTTTTTCGGACATTTTTACCCATTGACTCGGAATGCCATATGCGTCGGCAAGTATAATCCCATGCAAAGAAGAAGATAAAATCATTTCACAAGACATTAATTTAATAAGGAAATTATATGGATTTGGGTCTTGAATATCTATAATTAAACAATCAGAGTTGCTTTTAAATTTTTCAAAGCAAGAATCGTGTTTATCTACATAATGCGGAATAACTCCTAATTTATAGGTCTTCTTTATTTTAGGATTAAAAATGTATGGCATCAAAAGCGCTGGGTCACCGTAAACTTCAGGGCAATCTATCCCCTGGTTCAACAACAACTCACGAGTTTTGGGGCCGCGGACTGCAAAAACTTTACGTGGAGGTTCGTCACATGAAGAGTCTTTAGAAATAAAACCACTCCCCCAAACTTCAGTATTTCTATTGGCCCTATCTAAAAGGGAACCAATTACAAAATAGTGTTTGTAGAAGAACGATTTTGCAGAAACTTGTATGACTCTTTTACCAGTAAGCCCTTTAACTAGAGTATAATTGAGAATATCACCGACGTTGTCTGTTTTAGAGTACCAATCAACTCTAATTACTTCCCACTCCCTGTTTACGAGCATATCTAACTTCGTTTTTATCTTTTGCTTAATCGATGCACTAATGCTCATTATTCCTCCAACTTCTCAACACCTTAAACTTTCCTTAATACCTGTTGCTTTAATTTTGTCATGATAATTTGCTCGATGGAAACAGGACGACCAACCAAAACCCAAAAAGATAACAAAAAGAAGCAATAAAAAAATATTCCTAAAAGAACGATGAGTAACAACCCCCCAAGGCTCGGCGATAGCTCAAAATAGAATTTGAGTAAAGCAATTGAAGCAGCCATAAAAAATGATGAGAGTAGTGGTCTATAAACTGACCCGATAGTTTTTACAATCGACACCCCGATTATTACTCGGAGAAACACGTATGACAAAACCAAACTTAATGCAGCCGCTAAGCCCAGCGCGATAGCCGGCTCGTTAACTGTATTGTACAATTTAAATGAATAAAGAATGACAAAAAATAATGTAAATCTGATGGCAGAAAGAAGCGAAGAAATATAGGGCTTTCCGATAGCCAAAAAAACATAGTTATTGTTTGATGTCAATGAACTCAAAAAAGCCACTACTGAAAGCGTCATTATGACTGAAACTGACTCAAGCCATTGTTCACCTAATACGACAGGAACAAAAAAATCGGCAGCTACAAACAAGCCCATTGAAGCAGGGAGGGCTATTATAGTAATCATAGCCTTCGTTTCATAATAGAGTTTTCGTAGACCTACAACATCGTTTTTTGCTCGCGAGTAAGCGGGAAACGATGCTTTATTTATCGGAGCGGCAATTTCAGAAGAGGGAATAGATGACATCTCTTTACTTATCGAATAAATTCCTGCTGCTCTAGTGGAAATCACTTTTCCGACAATTAAATCAATGCTTTTAGTATTGAGATACAAAAGGATATTATTCAACATTAACCATTTTGAAAAACCAAATAAGGATTTAGCTCCTTTAGTACTTGGTTTAGGAATAAATGGAAGCATCCAATAGCTAAATACTAAACTATACAAACTAGCCAAAATTGAACCCAATATAAGTGCCCAATAACTTTCCATACAAAGAGCAAGCCCCATTGTTGACATGAAACTTAAAAGCTTCGGAAATACTTGCAGTTTCATTTCTTGCTTAAAATCCATATCTATCTGAAAAGTCACTGTTTTGACATTCAAAGCTCCATTTATAATAAACAATAAGCCTAATACACTGAAAACAAGTGCAAGGCGATCATCCTCAAAAAAAGCTGCAAGAGAGTCTGATAATATCCAAAATACTAAACTTGCAGATAAACCAAACAGGAAATTAATTGTAAATGCAGTATCGTAGTCACTTTCTACTGGATTAGTCTTCTGGATCAATGCAGTATTTAATCCAAACTCACCGAAGAGACTTACAAATGCATAAACAGACATTGCAATTGCTGCAATACCAAAGTCTTGAGGCGATAATAACCGAACTAAAACTAAAGAACTTACAATGCTTAATATGTTGACTAATAATCGCGTAGTAAGCATCAAGAGCGCAGCATTGCCTAAAGTGCTTTTCTCTAAATTATTTTGACTCACAAATGTTTCCTAAATTCCAGGGTATGCTCGACAACGAACACCTGCTTGTCTTTAACTGATTTGTTTTTACAATTGTGTACTACAAAATCAAACTAGCTAAAAAGTAGCATTACCTAACCTAAACAAAGACGCTAATCCTGCTGCTTCAGTTTTGCTCAAGAAAAAACCCTCAAACTCGAAAACCTCACCCTTGAAAAAATCTTCTTTTATTTTCTCCCTGTAAGCATCCTTAGAGCCAATAACGCCCTCTATGGATAGAAGGTAGTCTTCGGGAGTTTCTCCATAATACTTTTCCCACTTAAGGTAAAGGGACGAATATAAATAGTCACTAGGACGCTTCTCAATTAAACTACTAACCAGATAACTAGAAGCAGGTAATGTAGCTGAAAAAGCAACTATCTTTAAAAAACCTCGTCTATTCATCATTCTTTTTTCCTTTTCTTTTAATGGTTTCAGCTAACCTCACAGCCAAAGCAACAATCGTTAATGTAGGAGGAACATGACTACCTGTAGGAAAAACGCTGGAGCCAGCTATGAAAAAATTCTCCACATCAAACACCTTACAGTTTTTATCAACTACACCTTCGTCAGGCGTGCTAGACATGCGAGTAGTTCCCATATGATGGTGGCCAAAGCCCATTTGGTCTCCGAAAAGTCGCGATGATCTTTCTTTCAATAACCTGAGTCTGCCGATTGAGGTAATGCCCATGTCTCTAGCGAAAACTTCAAGAGACCTCCACATTAGTTCTCTGTTTCGCTCTGAAACTTGCCAGTCGATTGAGAGTTTATTTAATCCAAATTCATCTTTTTTAGATGAAAGGTATATACGGTTATTTCGCTCAGGAAGCTGCTCTATCATCATGGGTATTTGATACCCCAACTTATCCTTAGCGCTTTCAAAAATTTTAGTGTCAAACTGCTGTCTAGCTATCGCTTCAATAACCATATCTGCATCAAGGATAAGATTGCCATAATGAGTAAATAAGTCATCTGGAAGCTCGCCCCTGGTCAACGCATTTTTCAGAATATGATATGACGATATGCCATCAGACATTCCGTATTTAGTAGCGCTTACAACAGGCATTCTTAGGTTGATAAGCTCTTTTTCTCTCAGAGCCTTTTCGGACAATTCAAAAAAAGCCAATAAAAACCTTTGCCCTTCAAAGCGGCTCATTGAATCTAATTTTGTGATATCACTGATAAGGTGGGCAGCGTTCATTGTGGGATGATCCATAAAGTACCTTCCCACAATATCGTTTTTATTACCTATCTTATTTCTATACTTCTTGTTGAACAACAAAAGCATACGCGCATTTTCCATTCCTCCCATGGAAAGTACGAAACGATCGGCTACCACTTTATGCTGCTTTCCATTGTAAGATGTGAAAGTAGCCGAGATGATGCGCTTATCAGTTTCATCAAACTCTAAATCAACAACATTTGCATACGTGTACAGCTTTACGTTATCGCTTTCAACAAGAGGCTTTCCATGTGATACATAGAAGCGTGTAGGAGGCAAAGACGCTTTAGCTATGCCTAATCGAGAAAACTTTGCTTCTGCAAGCAAGTTGGTTAACCCCATTGAAGGCAACCAATGCTCGCTAGAATATCCATCATCTCCTGTCTGACAGTACATAGCAGCCTTTTGATAGTAAGGCGCTATTTCGTTGTAGCTGATGGGCCAACCACTGTGCTCTAGCCAATCCCGCTTTTCAAAGTCTATGGGTGAAAAGGGAGAAGTATTGTTAGCCCAGTGGTTACTGGCGCCGCCTAGAAAGCGAAGTCGTGATATCTTTGGGTCGGGATAGAACTCTGGAACGCTGTCAGCTTCGTAAAGCTCTTGAACTTCGGATTCATACTGCTCTCCGCCTGCATCTAAAAGAACTACATCTAAAGTACTTCCAATGAGTTCATTTGCCAGTGTTATTCCAGCAGGCCCACCGCCTAAAATACAGATATCAGTTTTTACTACTGTACCTTCGTTCAGTTTGCGTCCATCAATTAGCATTTTGGTTCCTAGTTAATGACTGTTCTAAGAGTCTATTCATTATTGGTATTAGCGCTATAAGCCACACAGCAATCTCAAAGACTTTGTTGTTTGAAAACATTCCAGCAATTAAGTAACAAACAAAACCTAAGCACAGGCCGGCTTGAATTAATAGTAATTCGTTATCAACTTTTGCTTCGGCCTTAATCACTTTTCTCACTTTGAGCAAACTCTTAAACAAAGATAAGCTAATCAGCCCATATAAACTACCACCGATAATCCCATGATCTGTCAGCATACCCATTAAAAAGTTATGAGACGCCCTTCTTTGTAATACCTGCCCACCAGATTTCACTTTGGATAAATACTCTTGAGGAATATAAAATGGGCTTAGGATTAAGGTTGTACGATGCCCCTGACCCAATAAAGGATTCTCTTTAAAAATTTCGTACTGCGCTTTAATGATAACAAGCCTTGAAGCTGCACTCTTATCCTGAATTTCCCCATAACTATTTTTTTGAGTACTCTTGAAACGCTCGATAATTTGAGGCCCCATTAGCAACGCAAAGGCTACCGCACCAAGAATAGCCAATGAAAAAAAGACTTTTTTAACGCTAGGTGGCACAAAGAAAATAGCAACTACGCCAGTAAGCACCAGAGACAATAATGCCCCACGACTCTCTGTTAACATGATGGTATTCAGAATCACCAGAACCGCGAAGAGCAATAGATACTTTATCTTTCCAATCTTTATTAATAACAGATATGAAGAGATAACGAGCAGAATCGATAGATGCTGACCCAGCCCATTAGCAGACTCAACACCTGGCCCACCAACACCCTCAAGCCTTCCTCCACCATACGAATACCCTAAATAGCCAAAATATAGTGCACCCAGAGCATTACAGATAATAAAGCCAATTACGTCTTCTTTAGTTTTTAAACATTGCTGTATTAAAAGAATTAGAATGAAATATTTGACCACCAACAATACAAAAATTGTGTGAAAAGCACTGTTCAATACCCAAAGGTATTGAGCTATCAGGTAAAGCAAAAAGACTAAGTAGTACTTCGACTCTTTTGAGCTGAGCCAACGCCCCTTTTTCTTTGAAAAAAATACGGCTACCAAGGTGACGAGCGCCGCTAAGAAAGACCACCTTAGATCTGGCAGAGACTGTCCCCACCAGCGTCCAACGGGGTGAGCATAGAATGCTAAAAGATAAGCATATAACCCCCACTTGGGGTCTTTGCTGAACGCCCTGAATAAACATCCAAGGTATGCCGCAAGAAAAGCAATTGCTGTCAAAGACAATGCGAATCCTCTACTTTACCCATATACGATCAACTAAGAGGTAGCCTTGTTCGACCTCTCTAGCGTGGACTTCTATTGTGAGGTTGTACTGTCGAGCCACCAACGCCATATCGAACATAGCCCGGTCATGTGAATTTTTGATGTTAAAGGCAAACGCACTTCCTGAAGAGATTGCATACCCAAAGTCAGATGCACTCTTAGTGTCAATATTACCGTCGATAAACACTAAACCCAGACCATCACTATTCAGATAGACTTGTGTGGTTTTACCAACAAATTTACAGTAGGGCGTTGACGTTTTGCTTGGTTTACAAATCGCGATTGATTCATTACCTTTTAGAACCAGTACACTACCCAGCGCTATAAGCAACACGAGTAAAATAGCTAGACTAATAATGCGCTTCATTTGCTACTCCCTTTGCCAATTCAACAACCCTTCTTGCATTCTCTTGCCACACAAACTTCTTATCTAATATGCTTTGCTTAACCGCTCGGCGTTTGCAGTCTAAAACTTTGTATGACGTTATTGCAGTAGTAAGCGCTTTTTTGAAGTCAGCCTTGTCGCCTTTTTCGAAGAAGAGCGCTGTATCGTCACTTAGTATTTCCTTAATATTCGACGTTTTCGGTGCCACTATTAAAGCACCAACGGCCATATACTCGAACATTTTCAAAGGTGATGCATAAGCGGTCACATCAGGCTGTAACGCAATGTCGAATTCTTTTACAAAGTCCAATACTTTATCGCGTGTAACTAGACCTTTGAACTCCACTTTTTCCGAAATGCCTAGCACCTCAGCTTGCTGCCGTAAGTCAGGTAAAATATTCCCATCACCCACACAAATTAAGCGCAGCGGAAGCTCTTTGTGTTCAGCAATTGCCTCTAAAGCTTTGTCCATTCCGTGCCATGGGTGAATAAAACCAGTAAATCCAATAACAATTTCTTGTTTATTAACATTGATGTGATGTTGCATCATTTCATCAATGAACTGCTGCCTTACACCATTGTGAATAACCGTTATTCTTGACTCTGGAATATCGGCCTCTCGCATGTAATCAGCCAAAACATCAGTAACAGGCAAGCAATGTGTGGCGCCTCTCCAGGTAAAGTCTTCTATCCTTTTGGCAAAACCTTGTAATGCCAAGCCACTGTATTTTGCGCGTTCTTCAGCAAGAGGGGCATTAATTTCTAGTAGCAAAGGAATATTGAATAACTTTGCTGCTAGCACTCCCGCAGGTTGATAAAGGTTATAGCGCTCATAAATAACTTCGGGCTTAAACTTTAAAATAGCAACCACAAGTTTGATGAAAACCCATGCACTGTAGCTCAGCTCAAGGATTTCATACAATGCTTTAGGCAATGCTTTTTTGAGTTTGCTTACAAAACCGCCATCACCACCAAAATCCGCATTTTCATTAACTTGAGGTGCTACGAAATGAAGTTCGTGCCCTTGTTCTAAAAGTGCATTTGTGAGTTCTTCAACATGAACATACTGCCCATCTTTCGATGCAATTCTATGGTGATACAATATTTTCACTTTTTTGTGTTCCAAAGTGTTTTTCTAAAAATGCGTTAAAAATAAGAAGTGACCAAATAGTCATTCCATGCTCGTGACCACGCTCGTGATGTTCATCTAGCAGTATGCTTATACCCTCTAGCGAAAATAGTCCGGTTTGCGCCAGCGCCCCTTCTGAAAGCTTGCTTTTCAAACTCTCTTTAGGGATCTGTCGAAGCCACTCATCAATGGGTGATGAGAACCCCATTTTTTTTCGCTTGGTTACGAACGGCGGAAGCAAGTGCTTGAAGCCATTGAGCAATAGTCGCTTAGTTTGGGTCATTGATAGGTTGAGTGATGGAGCCGCCGCCAGCGTGCGTTCAACCAGATGATGATCTAAATAGGGTACACGTACTTCAAGTGAATTTTTCATACTTGCACGGTCTACTTTAGTAAGAATACCGCCTGCAAGGTAGGTCTTGAAGTCTATAAGCTGTATTACTTTAAGGCTGTTAGTGCATCTGCATTTTTTGGCTATATCGTTAAATAGGCTTAAACTGCTGTAACCTTTTAATTGCGCTTTTAACTTCGCAGAGTAAAGTCGTGACAATTCGTTTTGATGTGTAATTGAAATCGCATTGTGGTAGCTACCAATGGCACTACCAGCTAAAGCACTTAACGTAGTTTTACCACGCAAAAACTTTGGTGCAGTTTTAAAATTTGGATAGAGTTTCGCTAATGTACCGAACATTTTTCTGCGCACACCGTCTGGCAAGCACTTACGAATTTTTTCCTCAACCCACAGCATTTTATGGTTACGATATCCATAGAGCAGCTCATCTGCTCCATCGCCAGATAGTGCGACTTTCACGTGCTGTGCTGCGACACCTGACAGTATAAAAGTTGGAATAGCTGAGTTATCAGCAAACGGCTCATCATAAATATCAACTAGCTTTTCCATAAAGGTTAAGTCATTAATTGAAACACTGGTGTTTAAGTGTTTAAAGCCCAACTGCTTGGCTAACTGTTTTGCATAAAAAGATTCGTCGTACTTCGATAAATCGAAACCAATTGAGAATGTATTGATGGGTACTTTAGAGTGCTTTTGCATTACAGCGGAGATAACCGAAGAGTCAATTCCACCTGAGAGGAAACTGCCTAGCGGAACATCAGCTACCATACGTAGCGTAATCGCCTCTTCCGTCAGCCGAGCGAATTCTTCACCTATGTCTTGCTCGCGGGTAATTTCATCAGAAACAAAATTTTCAATTTCCCAGTAACATTCCGGAGTTACATCACGCGTTGGGTCACTTAAATCTATTGAAATAACATGTGCTGGCGGTAATTTGAATACATCTTTGAAGATGGTTTTAGGGTCGGCCACATAGCCTAGCGAGAAAAAATCTTCTATGGCACAGGGGTTCAATTGTTTTTCAATATCTGGATGCGCAGTAATGGCTTTTAGTTCAGACGCAAATAATAAGTCTCCTTGCGTCGTTTTAGCCCAGTGTAATGGTTTGATTCCTAAACGGTCTCTGGCTACAAATATTTTGTTTTGAGGCTTATCGTAAATGATAAATGCAAACATACCTCGCAGTTTCTGAACCGCAGATGCTCCCCATTCTTTCCAAGCAAATAACAAAACTTCCGAATCGCACTGCGAAGCAAAAACGTGGCCTAAACTCTCTAGCTCAATTTTTAATTGCTTAAAATTATAAATTTCTCCGTTGTAACTTAATATAACACCATCACTTTCAAGGGGTTGCTTGCCATTTTCAACATCTAGAATTGATAATCGCTTATGTCCCAATCCCACACTGCCATCAATATAGAATCCTTCACCATCAGGGCCTCTATGGTGAAGAGTTTCAGTCATTGAACGCAAAGTAGACTCGTCAACTTTTCCGTTAGTTGTCGCTTTTACCCAAGCTACTACGCCACACACGGGAGCTATCTCCTTTGAATTCGCTTATAAAGTCCATTTAACCCCCAGAAATATCTATGCTTTTTCATAAGGTAAAAAATGCCCGCAAGATGCGAAAAGTGGAATTTATTGAGTTTAAACCCACGCGATAACTCCTGCGCGTCATGTATTACAGATACGTCTGGGACGTAATGAATTTGGAAGCCAGCCTCCCAAATACGTATACAGTAATCTACATCTTCTGGGGAATAGAAGATATTTTCATCTAACATTCCCACCTTATCTACCACGTGCTTGGGTAACATCCAACATGCAGATATAGCATAATCAACCGCTTGGGGATCGCTGACTAAAGATAATTCACTGGGTTTCTGTTCCATCTTCTTCAAAAATAGGAAACGCTTTGCTTTACCCCATAGCGTAGGAAACTTGTCGCACGAAAGTTGGAAATTACCTGATGCGTAAGTCACTTTCGGCACAGCTAAGCCTACTTGCTTATTCTGGTCTAGATAGCTGATTAATCGCTTAAGTGCTTTTGCGTTAACATAGGCATCCGAGTCTAAAACCAACACGTGTTTGCCTGATGCTCGCTTTAATGCTTGATTTCTTGAAAATGTTGTACCGGTGTTTTCACCAAGATTTATTACATGAAGTGCACTACCAAACTTGTCAGCGTATTGATTTATACATTCAAGTGAATTATCCACCGACCCGTTTTCAACGACAAAAACCTCGCCGATCAGTTCTGCACTTTGTAACGCGTCATAAAGAGCGGTTAAGCACTTACTGATATGCTGTTCAGAGTTAAAAGACAGAATTACTACTGAAATATCCACTTGTTTACTCACTCTTTTGTTGTTCTTGTTTTAGAAGTGCTTCAATCAGGCGTTCTTGCGATACATTTGCTGTACTTGCAGCATATAATGCTTTACCTCCGAAGTCATCTAGCGCTAATTTGCTAAGTACTTGTAAGCTTTTTACCTTTATCGGGTTTGCAGAAAATTCGTTACCAACTTTCCAAAGATAAACCAAGTTAATTGACTTACCTATTCCATTTTTTAGCACCAGATATTTGTAATGAATTCGCTCGTTTGCATATTTGTGTTCGTGAACTTCAGATTTAGCAACAGACCATACTTCAGGGTCGTAAGCTCTGTTACTCCAAGTTAGCAGCTCTTTTTTCTCTCCCTCAGTTAAGTATTTGATTTCATGAAAAATTACCATTTCACCTTTTATGAAAAGTGTTTCTGTTCTATATTCGTCATAGCCCGAATAAATAGGCCGCCAACCTGCAAACATAGATATGACGCTAGAGTTTTGCTCTTCGACTGTTTGGCTGGCAAGAGCAAATGTCTTCTGACTGCTGAAGATAAGCATGAATAACGGCGCCGAACCAATAATTAAGAAACTGGCTAAGAAGCGCTTTTTAGGGATCCTTAGCTTTACTGATTCATCGCTAATTCTAGGTAACCTTTTACCATCATAAAAAAGCCTTGAGAACATGAGTATCAATGCCGTAACAAAGAAAAAGAATACCCATCCGTAAACAAGGTGGTCAAAACCAACTGCGGCTTGCATGTTGCTTACATGTCCAATGTAAACCATTATAAATGCACGCATGCCATTAGCTAAAATTGGAATGACTATTACACTCAGCATGAACGCAACCTGCTTTATGCGTGAGCGAATTTCAAGGTGTGCTATGAGTAGCCCTATAGTAATAGTGGAGAAAAGAAACCTAATACCACTGCACGCTTCAGCAACGTGGAAAAGACCTTCTGGTATCTGTAGATACCAGCCTTCTCGATAAACTGGAACATTTACTAACTTAAGCATTGTTACCGTTAAGTCTGCCGTCACCTCTTGCAGATGCGGAATCATAAACTCGCCAAATGGTACTGAAAGAATCAAAAAGAAAAGTGGGAATAGTAAATGCTTTAATGTAACTAAACCAAAAACACTCCAAATAAAGAAAAGAGGCATAGACATTAGCGCAAATTGTTGCAGGGCATTTATCAGTGATAACTTACCGATAATAAAGGCTACTGCCGCACACATTAGCCCAAGCAATCCTAAGCAAGCGTCTACCCGACTTCTACGCGCAAGCGCGAAAGCAAACCGTTTGCGGTATATTAACCAGACCGCAATGGGCGCAATTAATACAGCATGTTCAAATGTGGTCGATTCAAACCATGTAGCTACAATGCGTTCAAAAGTATTGAAGTAAGCAAAAAACCAAAAGAACGTTAAAAAAGCTAGGCAGCCTGCATGCGTAGGCGCTATTGTAACTCTAGGAAACTCTCTTGGTGCATCACTTGATGTAAACGTCATACATGCTACCCCAGTTAAAATCCTTTAACAGCATTTCAATTTTAGATTCCATTCTTGAAAGGTTGATGTAATGCCTGAACTTGGAGCGCCAGTTTGCATCATTTACGTAAGGCTGCTCAGGATCTATTTCCCAAGGATGAAAATAAAAACTGTAAGGTGCAGTTTCGTTTTCCATGAATGCCATAATGCGCTTTTTGGAAAGCCAATAAGGGTACAGCCTATAAAAGCCACCGCCTCCTATTCCTACATTAGCTTCCTTTTTTCTAATAGTGGGTATAGGAATTTCAATAATTCCTTCATCACGTTGGTGTTTGAACCGTGGCCAGTCAGGTACACCATAGAGGTCATGCACAATAGGATAAGTACTTGAAGAATAAACAAACCCCTGCTCTGCTAATACTTCATAAACCCACGTATTGGTATCGTTAACCGAAAAACTTGGAGCACGATACCCTTTGACAGCTGTACCACTTACATCCTCTAAAATAGCTTTGCTTTCATAAACGTCTTTATCAAACTGTGATCTAGACATTGTTGTTGCACGTTGATGCTCAAGTCCATGACTAGCTAATTCATGGCCTTCATTTACAATCCGTTTAATGACATCGGGGCAGCGCTTCGCAACCCAACCCAATGTAAAGAAAGTTGATTTGACATTGTGTTCAGCAAACAAATCTAAAAGACGATGTGTATTTTTCCCAACTCTTAGTTGCTGAGAATCCCAGCTATCTTTTGCTATTACGTCTTCAAACGCTGAAACCTGAAAGTAGTCTTCTACGTCTACTGTCATTGCATTAAGGCGATTATCTAACTTCATACTTATCGCCCTTTGCCAAACAATACAATTTCAACTGTACGAATTAGAATGAGAATATCGAGTAGTAAACTTTGGTGCTTTACGTAGTAAAGATCAAACTTGAGCTTTTCCATAGAATCTTCAACGCTGGCGCCGTAAGGGTAATTAAGCTGTGCCCACCCAGCCAAACCAGGTTTAACATTATGGCGCTGATTGTAATAAGGCACTTCGCGTACTAGCTGCTCTACAAATTGCGGTCTCTCTGGGCGAGGTCCGATAAATGCCATTTCGCCTTTAAACACATTTAAAAGCTGTGGTAATTCGTCAACGCGGTATTTTCTGATGAAATGTCCAATACGGGTAACACGATCATCGTTCTTACTCGCCCACTTAGCGCCGTCTTTTTCTGCATCAGGTCGCATACTTCTAAATTTAATTATTTTAAAAAGCTTTCCGTTTAATCCTACTCGCTCTTGCTTATAAAAAACTGACACGCCTGTTCTTCGGCCATCATCAAGATAAATAATCAACGCCGTTGTAAGCATAATTGGCCAAACGAAAAGAAAAATCAGGAAGGCTAAAATAGCGTTAAGTGTATAGTCAAGCGCATCTCGCAAGTAGTTCTGGCTTTGGAACCCATTCGAATAAATGACCCAACTAGGATACATAAGATTTACCACAATTTGCCCTGTTTCACGTTCCATGAAATCCAATAGCTCGGTAACTTCAATGCCTCTAAGCCGACAGTCAAAAAGCACTTCTACGGGGAGCGTTCCACGCCTTTGGTCGCAGGCAATGACAATTTCTTCAATTTCATTATCTGCAATAAACTGCTGAAAACTCTCATCGACTTTGAGGTGAATTATTTTTTCCTTCTTAATACCGTCTTCGCGGTTATCACCTGGAATAGGAATAAAACCAACTAGCTCAAACCCAATTCTGTCCACGTCTCTGCGCATACGCTTTTCGATAATTGAAGCTCTTTCTCCGGCCCCCAACACCAATATGCGCACTTTCCCTAGGCCCAATAATCCTAGGCGGTTTGTAAAATACCTGAAAACAACTAAGGTAATAATTATTGAACAAACTGATGCTGGAAGGAAATAAGAATCCATGACTAAATCATCAAAAAACGCACGACTTAGTACTTCGACTAAAAAGTAACTTAGTCCCACGCTAACAAATATGCGACGGATAATACCTCGGAAAGTTTCTCTTAATTTCGCTTCATACAATCCTACGGACAAAGAACACAATAGTATTGAAACTGTCAGCATCCCTACGTTGATAATCAGTTTTTCCACCGCCACATTCGGCGACATTCCAATTTGTGTAAGAATAAAGTGTGAAATATAGCCCATGTAAGCAATGAGCAACGCTTCTGTTATTACTAGTATATTTGAGCGTTTATTTTGATTGCGCTTGTTTACTGCCACCCCTGGCCCCCTAAAACTGCGGCGTTTTTCCCATCATAAAGGGATTTATTCCAATAGACTACAATTGTTATTGGCATTATAGTGACATTTACCGTAGGGTAAACGACAAAAGCCATAAATTAACCATAATGAGTGTAGGATGATCTCTTATGTTCCGCTTTAAAAAACTAATAACGTGCTGTGCTCCACTTCTAATAATTGGTCTCAATGGCTGTAGTAATACTGCCGTGTTGCCCGAAGCAACGACTCGTTCATCGCTAACAACCGATGTTAATGAATATCAATATTTAATTGGTCCTGGGGACTCTTTAACCATATTTGTTTGGCGAAACCCTGAAGTCTCAGGCAATTTCATAGTACGACCGGATGGCAAGGTTACAACTTCACTAGTTGAGGACATTGATGTAGCAGGTAAAACACCTACGATGCTCGCTAGAGAAATTGAAGAGCAACTTTCAACCTACATAAATAACCCGAGAGTCACAGTTAGTGTAAACAACTTCACTGGCCCTTTAAGTGAACAGGTTCGTGTGATTGGTGAGGCTACAAACCCAAGCGCAGTTAGCTATTCCGAGCACATGACGCTACTGGATTTAATGATAGCCGTAGGTGGTTTAACGGAATTTGCAGATGGGAACGGGGCAAAGCTAGTTCGAGTGGTAGACGGGAAACAAAAAACATTCGAAATAAAGATTGACGATTTGATTAGAGATGGTGATATATCAAAAAATGTCGATATGCTACCTGGTGATATCGTGATCATTCCAGAAGCTTGGTTCTAGTTGTAAAGCAGTAAACGGAACAAATAATAAAATGCAGGATTTACAACAAACGTTAGTACAAGTCCTTGACTACATTAAAGGGGTTTGGATTAAAAAGCGTTACGTAATTATTTTTTCATGGCTCATATGTCCAGTTGGCTTTGTGTATGTTGCCAGCCTTCCAGATGTCTACTCATCAAAAGCCCAAGTGTTCGTTGATACTCGCTCGGTTTTGCAGCCTCTACTGCGAGGCCTAGCAATTCAAACGAATCCTGACCAAGAAATTCAGATGATGGCCAAAACGTTGCTTAGTAGGAGCAATGTTGAAAAGATTGCACGTGAGAGTGACCTCGATATAACGACAACAACAGAAGCAGAGTTCGAAACGTTAGTGACTAACCTAACCAAGGACATCCAGCTATCATCAACTGGTAGAGACAATATTTATAATATCTCTTTTTCTAACGAGGCACCATCCACTGCGCAGCGAGTAGTCCAAGAAACACTTGATCTATTTGTCGAAGGAGCTTTGGGAAATAACAGAAAAGATACTGATACGGCTGGGCGCTTTTTAGATGAGCAAATTGCAGAATATGAGTCTCGCCTTACTGAGGCAGAGCAAAGGCTTGCGAATTTCAAACGTCAGTACAACGATATACTGCCTTTAGCAGGGACCTATTACTCCAGCCTTCAAGGTTTGAATGACGAGCTTGAGGCGACTCGCCTTCAAATTCGACAAGCTCAGCAACAAGCAGAGACTCTTAAGGGTCAAATTAGCAGTTCCAAACAAAACGACAGCTTTGGCGTGACTAATCGTGACGAACCTGTTCTAAGTACTCGCTATGACGAGCGTATAAAGTCTTTAGAGGAAGAGCTCGATAGACTGACCCTTCGCTTCACAGACCTTCATCCTGATGTTATTGAGACCAAAGCTCTCTTAGAGAGCCTAGAGGAGTCTCGCAGTAAAGAAATTGAAGCATTTCTCACTGCTGATGGCGATGAGCAGAATCAACCACTTTCTGAATTGAATAGAGAAATAAAGTTAGAAGCTAGTAGATTGGAAAGTCAAATAGCATCTCTAAGAGTAAAAGAGAGCGACTTGCAAAGCAAAATAGCAGGGTTAGAGAGCAAAGTGGATCTTATCCCGCAAATAGAGGCTGAATCTTCGGCGCTTAACAGAGAATACGGTGTAACCAAGCAAAAATACGAAGAGCTTCTATCGCGCCGTGAATCAGCAGACTTATCAAGAAGGGCTGACGTTTCAGCGGAAGAGCTTCAGTTTAGAATTATTGAGCCTCCACTGCTTCCAAAGCGTCCTTCAGGCCCCAATAGGATCATTTTTTACACTGTCGTCTTAGTTCTAGGTTTTGGTTCAGGCATTGCAATTGCTTTTCTCATAAGCCAACTTAATCCTATCTTGATTCGACCTAAGCAGTTACTCAATGTATCTGATTATCCTATATGGGGTACTGTAACCCACTTGAACATTGAGCAGATAAATAAAACAAACAGAAACCGACTTTTAGTGTTTCTGCTTTCCAGTGGTACTATTTTGGCAATGTACGGCGCCTTGGTCGCCGCTGAAATTATGAATATAGATTTGTTTGGAGGGCTTCTTTAATGAAAAATACAATTGAGAAGGCACTTCAAAAACAAAAAGAGGCGAAAGCAGCAAGTCAAAAGACTTCGTCTACAGAAAAAATTGAAGACGCTAGTCATTCAAACGCGCCTGAAGAGTCGAAGGTATC
>Ga0208815_1000122_pt1 | contig 25043 bp, 20 predicted proteins | sample Virmet3438_5245_FD_185733 | JGI IMG/M metagenome (GOLD analysis project Ga0208815, IMG submission 185733) | Marine viral communities from the Southern Atlantic ocean transect to study dissolved organic matter and carbon cycling - metaG... | ecosystem: Environmental > Aquatic > Marine > Oceanic ... | reverse complement strand
TGAGTAATAGAACATGACACACAGCAAACCGATGACCAGTGCGCCTTCCCTCACCAATGTTAGCAGCGCCTTACCAGATGCATTAGCCACTTGCTCTGTATCGTAGGTGACTTTACTGATAAGCCCGCCAACCGCATGATTATCGTGAAATGCCACTGGAAGGTGAATGTATTTTTCAAACAACTGCTGGCGCATGCGCATAACCACCTGTGCACCAATCCAGCTTAGCGTGTAACTACCTAAAAAGTTGAAAACACCCCGTATCAAAAAGAGCGGCACAATCGCATATGCGGCTAGACGTAGATAGTCATGGTCGTTTTTCCCCAGTGATTCGTCAATCATTGGCTGAAGCTGGGAAAATACGAAGGTATCTACCGCGGAATAACCAATCATACCAATGATGGCAAAAACAAAAGGCACTTTATACGCTTTAAGGTACTGTAAAAAGCGCTTAATTTGATAATCCGAGTTGTCGGCTTGTTGCATGTAGTTTTTTTAACCTGTTTGAAACGTTAACAAAAACGCGTTGAAAGTATTGTACTCGTTCTCGCTCTAATTCACTAATATAGCGGCAAAATTGGTTAGTCTGCCAACTAAGTGAATAATGTGTGGCCACTTCATACCTATTTAAAGGTATTCGTGCACATCTTCGTTTCGTTACAAGCTAATATTTTTGGCATTTGGCGATATTACTTAGTCTTTGAGGTGTCGCGGTGTAATGCCTGGTAAATACCAGCGATTATTCAACGTTCCACGTTGGGAATCTATATAGAAAGAATCCTTATCGAAGGTTGCGCTTATATATCCGTGATAGCTTGTTAAATATTGCGTTACGCCCAAATGCTCGTAACGTTTAGCCACAACATAAGCAGGAAACTGCCATCGATTCTCATAACCTTGCGTAAAAATCACAGCTTTTGGTGCAACGTGTTCTATAAAAACATTAGTAGACGACGTTTTGCTTCCGTGATGCGGCGCAATCAGAATGTCGGCACTTAGATTTGTAGAATTCGCTAAAGTATCCATTGAAGCGTTCTCTGAAAAACCATCCTTGATTTCATGGGTTATCAACGCGTACTCGCTTGTTTTCTCAATGTCACCAGGAATTAACACGCTACCAGAGTCGCTTGTTATTTTAACCACACACGACATGGCATTGTTGTCTTCTTTGTTGCCATTTGGCGGCCATAGAAAATTGATTGTTAAATTCTGCCAGCGTATACGCTTTCCTCGCTCACAACCTAATGTTGGTGTGTAGAAAGTGGCTTTTTTAGCTAAGGCGTGTTGTTCAATGGCTAATGCGCCACCTGCATGATCGTTGTCACTATGCGTATGAACTACAACATCTATATTCGAAATATGCTTACTTTCTAAAAAAGGTAACAGGTGTTTCGTTGCAGTATGAGCATTGCCATTAAACTGAGCGCCAGAATCAATAATCATAGCCCGACCTCCCGCAGTCACTGCAATAGCACTGGCCTGGCCCGCATCAAATACATGCAGCGCCCATATCGATTCATTGGTAGGTAACCACTTTTGAAAAATGCTTAGCGATGGGAGCAAGAGAAGCGCTACGCAGATAGCTTTGTACCGCCATGTTGGCAAAAGAAAAATAAAAAAAGCGACAATTAGACAAATTGCCGCACCACTACTTACGTAAAAATTGATAGCGCTGCCAGAAAACTGACTAAGAACGTTCAAAAGCGATAACAAATACCCTAAACACGCATCACTGTAATGCATAAGCATGCCCGTAGTTTGTTGTGAGAAACTAAACTCAACAAAGTGAATGACCAGCAACGAAATTAAACAAATAGGTAAAAGTAACGATATGACGGGCAAGGCGATTAAGTTGGTAACAACTGCAATAAAACTGGCGCTACCAAACCATATTAGGGTTAGCGGCATCATTATTACGGTAAGCGCTACTTGTAGTTTAAGCAAAGACACATACCAAGGTGCTCTCTGTAGCCCCCAAACAACAACTAAAAACCAAATGCACAGTACAGCCCCTATGCTCAAGTAAAAGCTAGCGCTTAATATAGAGAGAGGAAACAGCAACAAGCTCAAAGTAAGCATTGTCAAGGCAACATTTACTGGCCGCCATGCATGTCGAGAAAGAGACAGCACACACCCCATAGTTACCAGTATCAGCGCACGCACAACCGGCAATGCGCTTCCACTAAGCAACGCGTAACAAAAACAAGCAGCGATAAGCACACATAGCACAGAGGCTCTAATTGGCGCGCTGGTTTGAAACATCTTACTTGTTTGCAGCTCTCTGTTCTTTCGTCCTGTTGCCGGATAGTTGATGGAGGCTGAACGTACTAACCAATATTTCGCTCTGCCTATTAGGCTAGCAACATGCGCGAGTAAAAATATAACGGGGTTAAAAAACAATAAGCAGACCCCAGCGATAAGTGATAGATGCATGCCTGATATACTAAACATGTGCCCAGTGCCGGTGCGTTGTAACAGCGTCCAATCACCCAACGTAAAGCCCGTTTTCTCCCCTAGCAGCAATGCGCGCCACCATTTTTCATGAACAAGGTCTCGCTTCTGCAATGTTGTAGCAAGTTCATAACGCACTGAGTGATTATGCTTTGTTTTATCGTGCTCTATCGACTTGATATAGCCAGTTGCATGAATAAATTGGCTAACCAACTGCTGTTGTCGGCTAGCTCCAACAGGATTAGCTGTACCGTATGCAGGTTTAAGTTTTACAATTGCGGTGAAGGTATCACCGTTGTGCAAACAATTTAATTTCACCTGGGACGGAGAAACTGATTGAGGCCGCACGCCTATAGTCCCCTGTTGAGCATATGCGATTTTCTTGTTGGCTAAGCCTTCGCTTTTTCGATCATTTGGGAATTCATAACGTTGGTGAGTAAGACGAGCTTTGAAATTAAACGTGCTAGTTAAAACACGCTTAGGCAAGGGGGAAAGTATACCGTTGTCTAGAAATGTCGCTGTGCTTTCACGGTTGACAGACTCAATAGCGACAACATACTGATAAGTCGCATCCGGCACGCTAGCAGTGCCGAAGACACATCCTCCCGACACAACTCGACCTGAAATTGTGACATCTTGTTGAATTTTCCCTTGGGGCAGTTGCCAAGCGTAGTAAAAATGCCCTACACTCGCCACCCAAAGTACTCCAGACAGCAGCCCGCTCACTGCCCAACATAGCAGCACCTCTGGAAATGCATGATGTTCAGCGGGTTTTGTCGTCGAAATGAATATAATAATAGTCACAGATATTATTAAAATGGCAATCATCAATGCCATGCTGTGAGTACTTGGAAGTTTTTGCCAGGAAACTGCACTTATTGCGCTAGCGCAAAAACAGCTTAAGCAAATTGTGATACGATTGACCATGTTTTCACGTAGCAATGGACAGTGAGTGAATGTGGGTGGTGCAAATTCATGTTGCGCAATTCCATTTACTGTTATTTTTTCTGTCTTTTTTGATTTTATTTTCGAGATGCATTGATATTTATGCCTAAGAAATTTATCCGACGTTTTTTGCCAGATCACCAAAGCATTAAGCAAAACAAAGCTTTAAAAATTTTTGGTAGCGTATTGCACGAGCCTAATCTTTGGCACTTAAACCGTCGTTCTGCATCTGGTGCATTTGGCATAGGTTTATTTTTCGCGTTTTGGCCGGTACCGTTTCAAATGTGGCTTTCTGCCGGTTTAGCTATTCCATTTCGAGCAAACCTGCCCTTATCTGTTGCAACTGTTTGGGTGACTAACCCATTTACTATCCCGCCTATATTCTATGGAGCTTACAAGGTTGGTACTACTGTACTTGGGACCAAGCCTGAGCATTTTGAATTTCAGTTTAGTTGGCAGTGGGTTGTAGAAAGCATTAATACCATCGGCCCTGCATTTCTAGTCGGGTGTGGAATTTGCTCGGTTGTATTTGGACTAGCGGGTTATTTCTCTTTAAACTGGGTTTGGCGCTTTCAAGTGAAAAAAGCCTGGGAAAGACGCAGACAAATGCGGAATCAAGAAGCCCACTAGCGTGAGAGCCCTACACTTGAGGGTTTGTAGAAATATTTACCTTTTCTCAAGCCCCTTACAACGGTCAGTACAAAATACTCCGTAAAAGAAAGAGCACGAATTACAAAAAACGCCACTTCATAGAAGTGGCGTTTTTTATTGGTAACAATCAATATGAGTTCGGCGTTAATTTATTCAGGAAAACCATTACGCCGAGCTCTCTTATTGAATTTAAGCCAGACAGGCTACTTTTCATGCTCCGATAAAAAAGCGATAAGCGCAGCTTCGTCCCATACCTCCACATCTAGCTCTTGTGCTTTGGTTAGCTTGGAACCCGCTTTTTCTCCTGCAACTAGGAAGTCGGTATTCTTACTTACCGAGCCTGCCACTTTTGCACCAAGTAACTGCAAACGGGCTTTCGCGTCAGAACGCCCCATTTCGCTGAGCGTACCTGTAATAACGCACGTTTTGCCTTCAAGAGGCAAGTTATCCGAATCTGGCTTTTCAATAGCAGGCCAGTTAATTCCTTCTTTTAACAGCGCATCAATAACATCGGTATTATGCGACTCGTTAAAGAAATTGAAAATGTGGGTAGCCACAACTTCACCAACGTCCTGGACTTCAACCAGTGCTTCAAGCGACGCCTCGCGAATAGCCTCCAAGGTTTCGAAGTGCGCAGCCAAGTTTGCCGCAGTAGCTTCGCCAACCTCACGGATCCCCAATGCGTATAGAAACTTGGCAAGTGTGGTTTGCTTTGAAGCTTCAAGCGATGCCAGTAGCTTACTGGCAGACTTTTCAGCCATGCGTTCCAGCCCAACAACATCGCCTAACGAAAGCGTGAAAAAATCGGCGGGACTGTGCACAAGATCAGCGTCAACTAACTGATCGACTAACTTGTCGCCCAGACCATCAATATCGAATGCTTTACGCGAAGCAAAATGCTTAAGCGCCTGTTTGCGTTGTGCGGCACAAATTAATCCACCGGTGCAACGAGCAACCGCTTCATCTTCTAGTTTTTCAACCTGCGAGTCACAAACCGGGCATTGGCTTGGGAAGGTAATGTCAGTTTCACTTCCCGTGCGATTGGCTTCTACCACAGACACCACCTGTGGAATAACGTCACCCGCACGGCGGATTACCACGGTGTCGCCAACTTTAACGCCTAATCTGGAAATTTCGTCTTGGTTGTGAAGTGTAGCATTCGACACAGTTACTCCACCTACAAACACGGGCTCTAAACGAGCAACCGGCGTGATCGCACCAGTCCTTCCTACCTGAAACTCAACGTCCAGTAACTTAGTCACTTCTTCTTGTGCAGGAAACTTCTGCGCAATCGCCCAGCGGGGCGCTCGAGCAACAAATCCAAGGACATTTTGCAGGTCAATACGGTTAACCTTAAACACAACGCCGTCAATGTCATACGGCAAACTGTCGCGCTTTTCCAAAATGTGGTTGTAGTACGCCAAGCAGCCCTCACCGCCCTCGGCGGTGTCGATATCAGGGCACAGCGGCAGCCCCCAATTACCCAATTGCTTAAGGCGCTCGCTATGTGTTGTGGGTAATTCAAAACTTTCAGGTTGCACTACGCCTAGCGAATAAGCATAAAACATCAGCGGGCGCTTGGCCGTAATTTTAGAGTCTAGCTGTCGTAAACTGCCAGCAGCAGCATTACGAGGGTTGGCAAAAACCTTACCCCCCGTTTCTTTTTGGTGTTCGTTGAGTTTTGCAAAGCCCTCACGAGGCATAAACACTTCACCGCGCACTTCTACGCGCTCAGGATAATGCTCACCACGAAGCGTTAACGGAACATTAGAAATGGTACGCACGTTAGCCGTGATATTCTCGCCTACCTGACCGTCACCACGGGTGGCAGCACGCACTAATTCGCCATTTTCATACAGAATACTTACCGCTAAACCATCTAGCTTGGGTTCACAGCTAAAGTCTAGCGTTGCCGAATCTTTTAGTCTGTCTTTTAAACGTTTTTCGAAGGCAAGCAGTGACTCTTCATCAAAGGCGTTATCCAGCGACAGCATAGGAACATTATGGGTAACTTGTTCAAAGGCCGATAACGCTGCGCCCCCTACTTTTTGACTGGGAGAATTCGGGCTTTGAAGCGTAGGATATTGTTTTTCTAGCGCAATAAGCGCCTGCATATCTCTATCATATACTGCATCAGGAACCGAAGGGTCATCCATCACATAGTACTGATAGTTGTACTCATTAAGTGTGTTGCGAAGTGTTGCTATTTGTTGCTTTGCTTGTTCTAAAGAATCTGACATGGAGTTGTTGTCACGCCGTTTAAATAGTTAAAAGTATTACAATTCGTTGCCAAGGCCTATTCGCCCAAGCCGCTGTATGTTCCAAATGGGCTGCAAAAATCTGATCTATTTCAGTCAGGTTGTGAAAGGAACAGCCACGCTACAATGCTATGGCTTGCTAGCCCTTGTTATACATCAACGATCAATAGACCCTAATCAATAGAAAAGGACCTGGGTATGAGCCAAGTCCTTTTTTGTTTTTGCACCTACATGAATAATCCATAAGATTGAGGCGCAAGTGATAAATTAACGCTAGCTGCGCGCAATCATACGCTTGCGCTCGAACTCACGAATTTTCTCGACGTATTGCTGTAAGCCCTGCTTCGTTAATACGCTTCGGCGCCCATCAAGTACTTGTGCGCCGAACTCATCTGCCAATTTGCGGGCTGCATTGTGCATCATGTTAAACACTTGATGAGGGTCACCCTCAATAGGCAATATCATAAACAGTGAAATACCTTGGGTTTCAAAGTTCTCTAGGTTATCAATATCGAAAACCCCAGGCTTAAACATGTTGGCAAGGCTAAACAACACTGGCCCTTTGCCATTTGAGTTTACGTGGCGGTGGAAGATGTCTTGATCGCCAAATTTAAACCCTAATGTTAATAACATAGGTAATAGTGCAGCGCCTGAAATGGGCTCGCCTTCTGGCGTTCTTACATTTAATACTAAAACCTCGGGTTCAATCGACGACTTAGCGGTCTTTGGTGTACTTCCAGCACCATCATTGCCTGACTCATTAGCACTAAAGCTTTCATCGCCGAAATCAGCGCTAGCTGCTTCGCTGGTGTCAAAATCAATACGCATTTGATCGTCACCAAAATTCGGCTCTTCACGTCTTCTCACTGGCGTTTTGCTTCGTTTGTTACGTGCAAAACGTCGCGGCTGTTCATTTTCTTCATGAACATCGCTGGATGAAACAGACTCTTCGGGTGCATCTAAACTAAAATCAGCAACTTCTCTTTCGTTTTTAGCCGGCGGCTGCACTGTTTCAGGCTCTTCCTCCAGCGTTGGGTCGATATAAAACTTCTGTGCAGGACGAACTGGCTCTGCACGCCCTCTTTCTTGATGACCGCCCGCCTGACTCTGAATTGGGTCATGCGATTGCGCGTTATCCGCTCTCTCTTGAATACTTGGAGCATTTGGCTGTTCGCTTTCTTCACGCTGAGCATGCGACGCTAAAGACGTTTCCTCTTGCTCTTCGCCTTCACGAAGTAAGAAGCCTGGAGGTTCAGGGAACGCGGCAAGGTTTTGGTCGCCTCTGTTAGCACCTTTTGTTGATGGGCCATCGGGACGAGTTTGCCCTTTCATGTGTGGCTTCGGATTCGTAACCACAGAGCCATAGAGCTTTGGTGCTTTCTCAGCTTCTTCTTTCCCGTCAGACGGCATAGCTGAATTACCAACGCTGCTTGGGCGTTTACCCGCATGCTCACCGTGTGCGCCCTCTTTTCCATCACCGTGCTCTTTTGAGGTGGCATGTTGAGACAAGCTATCGTCGTCATCAGTTTCTTCGCTGCTGTAAGCATGTTTTTCATTGATATCGTGATGCGCAGGGCTGTTTGCCGTATTCGTCGATACGTTGCTTGCAGCCTCATGCTCTTGGTTTTGTGATTTGCTAACCACGCGCACCGCGCCAATGCCAAGCTCGTCAAAGCCTTCTTGCTCATCTGACTCGAAATCGTTGTCATCATCTTGCCACTGACGGGGCTCTAAGCGCTCTCTTTCTGAAGGCTTACTGTTTTTACGAATTTTCCAAATACCATGGGCAAGCACTGCGATGATAAAAACCGTGCCTCCAAGGAGTAAAAATAGACGTAATTGATCTTCCATTTAATTTCTTTCGCCCTTTGTTATGCTTCTGCGAAGGCTACAGCCTCGTCTACATCTACCGCCACCATGCGCGAAACTCCCGGTTCCGCCATGGTAACACCGGTTAAGTGACTGGCCATTTCCATCGCTATTTTATTGTGGGTGATATAAATAAACTGCACTGTTTGTGACATTTCTGACACTAAGTTACAAAAGCGCCCTACATTTGCATCATCCAATGGTGCATCTACTTCATCCAGCAAACAAAATGGTGCCGGATTTAATCTGAAAATAGCAAACACCAATGATAAAGCGGTTAATGCTTTTTCTCCACCGCTTAAGAGGTGAATCGTACTATTTTTCTTACCAGGGGGACGAGCCATTATCGTCACCCCAGTTTCTAACAAATCGTCATCGGTAAGTGCAAGGTAAGCCGAGCCGCCCCCAAACACTTTGGGAAATAACATTTTAAGGTCTTCGTTAACCTGTTCAAAGGTAGTGGAAAAGCGCGTACGAGTTTCTTTATCAATTTTCCGAATGGCCGATTGTAGCGTTTCCAAGGCTTCGGTCAGGTCGTTGTGCTGTGTATCTAAATGCGACTTTCTTTCCGACTGGGTTTCATATTCTTCAACAGCAGCTAGGTTAACTGCACCTAAGCGCTGCAAATTAGCCTGTGTTTTTTCAAGGTCTTCTTGCCAGCGTTTCTCTTCGGCATCTTCAGGTAAGGTTTCTAGAATGCTCTTCAGCGACTGCTGCGTTTCATCAAGCTGTTCTAAAATCGTATTCGCACGTACCCGGTAGCCTTCAATATCGATATTAAGTTTATCGATGTTTGTTTGTCGCGTTTGAATGTCTTTACCTAAAGCTTGATGCCCTTTTTCGGCTTCTCGCAACCACTGCTCTATATCTTCAAGACTACTTTGCTTAGCACTTTTCAGCTGTTCTAATTCAGCTTTGTTTTCCAACAACGACTGAAGTTCTGCTTCTTGAATTTCTTCAGGAGACGTGAGCTGTGTAAGTTCTTTTTGTAATCTTTCTTTGTTTTTTATGTACTCTTCACGCTGCTGAAGGTTACGTGTAACCTGTTGACTATATAAATTCTGGTGGTTCTCTAGTTGCTGCTTCTTAAGTGCAAGCTCATGATTTTGCGATGTTAATGCATCAACTAACGCGCGTAACTCTGATGTAGTTCGCTCATTTGCATCGCGCTTAGCGTTCACATCGTCAATGTGGACTTCGTGTTCAAGAATTTGTGCCTCTTGAAGCTCTAATTTTTCCGAAAGTTGGGCTAGTTGCTCTTCTTCTTTCGCTAACATTAACTCTTGCTTGGCTAACTCGTCATTAATTTTGGCAGTGCGTGTTGACTGTTGCTCTTGCTGCATTTCAAGCAAAGAAAGTTTATTTTTAAGCTGTGCGCGCTGGTTTTCTTTTTCACTTAAGGCGCTCTGAATAGCCTGCTTTTGCGCTTCACTCTGTTCAAGTGCTTGTTTGGCGCGCTTTAATGAATGCTCAATTTCATCTATAAGGCTTTCAGTTTCTTCAATGCTGTCTACCAGCCCCTTAATTTTGTTCGCCCGCTGCAAAGCACCGTCGCTTGCTTCGCCAGGTTTCACTACCCACTGTGAGCTTGCCCACAACCCTGAAGGCGAGATTGCGCTAGTAAACCCCTTAGCTAGGCCTTCAGGTTCATCCTCTTTATCAAGAACGCTTACAAACGCATTTTCAATCGTTGCCGCAAGTTCGTCATCGTCGCTACAAAGGTAAATGTCATTAAAAAATGCGGGAACACGCTGTGTTGACGATTCATTTGTGCTAGATTCAGTTAATAGAGCGTGTGCTAGTGAACCCGATTTGGCAGTGCTTACAAACGCCTTATCGGTAAACACTTTAATGCCGCTTGGCAAATTATCTTGGTTTTGCAGCAGTGCCTGTATGTCATGGCTTTTAGCAACAACGGGGTCTTTGGTGTGTTGTAAAATCGATTCTACGCAAGGTGCAAGAGTTTGGTTAGAGCTAAACTGCTGCCACAGCTTTTCTATTCCGTCTAACGTTACGTCTTCATTATTTGAGGCATCTTGTTGAAGCGCTTCTAGCGCAGCTTTTGTGGACAGTGCAGTTTGTAACTGGCCCTGGGTATCACGGCGCTTCGCTTCTATAGCGTTGACTTCGCCTTGTTGCTGCGACACCTTTTGATTGGACTCTTGAAGTAATTGCTTAGCTTCATCAATGTCAAAATCGAGTTCGCTACATTGCTCTTCTAAAAGTGTTATCTGACTGGCAAAATCTTCTTCATCTAGCTGTTTTAGCTCGTCTTGTAGTTCGCTGATACGCTGAGAAGTGCGTAACTGCATGCTCATCGTTGACTGAATTTGGCTATGGCATTGCTGAACATTCTGACGAAGTTGATTGTAGGTTTGTTCTTGCGCTCGCGCTTGTGCGTTAAATTCTCTTAGCGCTTGTTCAGCGTCTTCAAAACGCTCTTTGGCATGCTCTAACTCTGCTTCCTTAAGGGCAAATTCAGGCTCAATGTTTTCAAGCGCCTCGTTTGATACCGCAAGCGCTTCCTGTGCCTCATCAATAGAGTGGTTAAGCAATTCGTGTTGCTCGCTAATTCGTGCTAACTCTTGCTCTACCTGACCTTTGCGTTGTTTTGCGTGCAGCGCATTTTGCTCTAGTCGCGTTATTGCGTTACTGGTAGTAAATAGCTGCTGCTGAAGATCATCTATCGTTTGTTTTGTTTCCAGCTGCTTGGTTTTGTACGACTCAAGCCCCGCTTCATCGCCCTGTAGTCGAGCCACTAAGTCGTCCACTTCTAACTGCAGTGCTTGCTGCTGTTTTTGCAGCGCTTCAATATGTTCACTATTTTTTAGAAAACGAAGGGCTGCTAACTGGCCTTTCAGCTCTCTGGCTTGTGCACGTAGCGTTTTGTAACGAGTAGCCGCGGCAGCCTGACGCTGTAATTTTTCGAGCTGCTTGCCCAATTCATCGCGCACATCATTCAAGCGTTCAAGGTTATCTTGCGTGTGCCTTATACGGTTTTCTGTCTCTCTACGGCGCTCTTTGTACTTTGAGATACCCGCGGCTTCTTCTATGAATACACGCAAATCTTGTGGCTTAGATTCAATAAGCCGCGAGATCATACCTTGCTCAATGATGGCGTAAGAACGGGGGCCCAGCCCTGTTCCTAAAAATAGATCGGTGACATCACGCCGGCGACATTTAGTGCCGTTTAGAAAATAGGTAGAGGTGGCGTCCCGTGTAACTAAGCGTTTAACAGACAGCTCATTGTAGTTGGCAAATTCACCCGCTATCCGCCCTGCACTGTTGTCGAAAACAAGTTCAACGCTACATTGCCCCACTGGCTTACGAGACGAAGAGCCATTAAAAATCACGTCGGTCATTGCATCGCCGCGTAAGTTTTTGGCAGAACTTTCACCTAAAACCCAACGTACAGCATCAATGACATTCGACTTGCCGCAGCCGTTAGGACCTACGATGGCGGTCATTTCACCGGGGAATGGAATAGTAGTTGGCTCAACAAAGGACTTGAAACCCGCGAGCTTAATCTTTTTAAGCCTCACACATCATCCCTCTTAAACACAAAGCTGCACGCGGTATCGCCTTGATATTAGCCAGAAACCAGCTAACCATCGGCTGAAATAGCAGTTGATGTAGAAATGATGCAATCACACGGAAGATTCTTTTGTTATTATGCTTCGACTCTACCAAATCTAACAGCTTGTAACAATTACCATTTCACTGAGTTAGGCAGAGAATACGCCAAGCGCGTATGATAGAACAGATAGTTAACAAACACAGCGTTTCAAACGCGAAGGAGTACGAATGAGTTCAGGCGGTGTACATTATTTCTTTGAAGGCTTTTCGCTTATAAAAACCAAAGGATTAAAGCGTTTTGTTTTTGTACCCCTAACAATAAACTTAGTGCTTTTTTCTGTGGCTTTTTACTTCTTATTTGGCCAAATAGAAATGGGCATCGCTTATGTGATTGACCTTGTACCTGAATGGTTAGGCTGGATCAAAACAGCGATCAGCTTTTTCTTGTGGCCCCTAGCAGTCATCAGCGTATTGCTCATTTTCGCACTCATCTTTGGTACACTCGCAAACTGGATTGCAGCGCCGTTTAATGGCGTTCTATCAGAAAAGGTTGAGCGTCATTTAACGGGTCAAGATTTAGGTGACGAGGGCGTGATGTCTTTAGTTAAAGACATTCCTCGAACAGTAGGCCGCGAACTCACCAAGTTGGTTTGGTATTTACCTCGCGCTATTGGTTTTTTGTTATTGTTCTTTTTTCTGCCCATTATTGGGCAAGTCTTGTGGTTCTTATTTAACGCCTGGATGATGGCAATTCAGTACTGCGATTACCCATACGACAACCACAAAATAGATTTTACGCGCATGCGCCTGCACCTTGGCGAACACAAAGGGAAAGCGATGACGTTTGGAATGATGGTGAATATATTCTCACTTATTCCCGTGGTTAACTTTATCGTTATGCCCGTAGCAATTTGTGGTGCAACGTCTATGTGGGTAAGAGAGCTTAAAGATACACTCGCCAAATAGTGGCGAGTGCATTGTTTTAGTAATGAGAGCTGCGGTTATTTGCCACCAGTAAACGCTTCGTATTCAGCTAACCAGTGTGCGGCTTCTTTTTGGTTGCCGCTATTGTGGAACGCCTGGAAAAAATTCATTGAAATAGGTCGCTGGGCATTTTGTTTTTCCAGCTGCTGCTGCCACAGTACCAAATATAAAGGCGGGATCACGCCGCTATCGTGATGTTCCATAAAGGTAATTCTGCGACTGGGCTTATAGCTGTTTTTCCCCAATACGGTGCACGTTTTGGCGCGTGCAATAATGGTTGCAGGATCTATTTCTAGCCAATTTTCAACCGTTTCGTGAGGTGCGTACCAATACTCAGAGTCTACGATTAGGTTTGGTGGTGCAAAATCGCTTATTCCATCTTCATCGCACAGCCTATTCGCCATGCCCTTGCCAATAGGATATTCGTCAGCGAAGCCTGCGAAGTGCGCTAGCTCGTGAACAAACACTGAATAAGCGTCACTAATGTCTAAGTACATTACGCCGTTTTGAACATTTGCCTTACCCTGCTCTGCCACTACTACTGCATGACTAAATTTCTGCTTTTTCGCAATGCTTGCCAAAGGAGTAATACTACAGCCTAAGATCCCAGCGTTCTTATAATCCGGATCGCAGCTTAGTACATCGGGTTTAAGCCAAATAGGCGGGGCCAGGCAAATAGAAAGGTTCTGCAGGCGCTTGTCGTCGTTGAATGAGTTATAAAGACTGTGAGCACGCATGATAGTAGCTAAACTGGTAGCAAAAGGCTGAATACGCTGAAGGCATTTCCCTTCATTCTCCCAGTTAAATAAAGGAGACTGCTTTAGTGCTTGCTGTATAGAATACGGCGTGTAGAGATTGATGGCCTCTAAGGCTTTTTCCGCTTGAAGATGCCCTTTCTTCGCGGCAAAGCTAAAATGCTCCTTAGCCTCAGAAAATTCCCCTTCGTCCCACAGAAGGCGAGCATACTTAAATGCACTTTGCATGTCTAAGGTTGCTGTTGCTGCGAGCAGTGGTTTCGCTAGTTGTTGTTGCCCGTGTAGAAGATACCAATCGGCCAATGCGGCCTGTGCGGGTACGTAGTTTTGTGAAGCCGCGCGTACCAGCCACTTCTCACGTTTTTCTGGCGAATCGGTAGACATTGCAAACGCAAGCTGTGCTTCTGCGACCTCGCCGAGCGCCGCTAAGCGCATAAAGCGCTGTGACGCACCTTCTTCACCTAATATTTGGTACAGCAGCCATGCAGCGTCTGCGTTTTCAAGATTCACTAGCTTCTCTAGAAAATAGGTTGCAGTGGCTTCATCGATATAGTCAGTAGCAATGAAGCCTGCGTTATACGCACGCTCAAATTCACCGAGCAAGCGTGCCTGTGCATTTTCACTGCCCTGCTTTGCAGCTAACCAAAGTAGCGCTAGTGCGTCATGCTTAAGGTGATAGTCAGAATAATTGAAACGTTCGGTAATATCCGAAGTTTGAGCGTCGGGAGAAGATTCTGTGCTGTCCTGTGCCATGCCGTCGGCAGTATTTGCTGAAGCAGAGCTCGCCTTTTCAGTTGGGTCGCTATCTGACACTAGGCTTGCCGGCGTAAGTACCTTGCTTGCATTAGCAATTAGTTGCGGGACATAGCGTCCGCTATCGCCCGCAACTATGAGCAGTGCGAACACTGCTAAAAATAAGCCTCGCATAACGCTTGCTGCTTACTCTTCGCTAACCAGATCGCTGCTAGCTAGTTCACGCAAACGGTTAAGTTCCATTCGTGCGTAGCGGTGTTCAACGTAATCAAATACATTGGTGCTTAATGCAAGCTTGAAGTAATTTGATGCAATACCGCTGTTGCCGCGCTGGGTATGAAATTTACCTAAGTAAAAATACGCTTCACACAACCTGTCTGTTAACGCTTTTTGGCTTTTCACACCGTCTAACAATGAGTTAAGTACATCGTTCTCATCAACAGTACCTAAAAACAAATCCACCAGCGTAGTAGCCCAGTGCTGGTTGTCCAGCGTTGGTCGAATAGAAGCCAAGTATTTTTGTCCTTCAAGCTCTGACACGTCGTGATGCGCAAAGTAGGCCCACAGAGCGCGAAATGGATCGCTGTCATCTTTTTCAAAAAAGCGGTTAAGATCGTTGGTCGCGAGTTCGGCGCGGCCACCGTAATAAAGCGCAATACCGCGATTTAGGAACGCGAAATCATACTCTGGGTTGATTTCCAGCGTAGAGTCGAATGCGTCGTAAGCCTGAATAAAGTCGTTCTGCTGAATATAGTGAATACCCATAGAATTATAGGCTTCAGCCAAATCTGGCTTTAAATTAATGGCTTGGGTGTAATCAAACTGCGCTAAGCCCGATAGGCCCACGCTGTCGTACAACATGCCTCGCTGAAAGTGGAGTTCAGCTTTGTCTTCATCTGATAACGCAGGGCTGGTAAGCACCTGATTGTAACGAGCAATAGCCATTTCGGAACGAGGATTAATGGGCGCAGGTTCGGCTAAAAGCAGGTTTCCCATTTGTGGTCTTTCTGAAACAGGTGGTGTTTGCGCACAACCGGTTAAAATAGCAGCGAATAGAGAAAAAAAGATGAGACTAACGTTTCTGCACATGGTAAAAAAGCATTCTATAAAAAAAGAAAAAACCGCCTGAGTATTAAGTATACGCTTGTTGCGGCGCTAATGCCGCCAACCTTCTCGCATTTGATGATAAAAGTAAAGCGTATTGGGTGGTTAACACAGGTAGCTATGAAGAAAAATAATTTAGAACAACTATCACAACTTGCTTTTGACGCACAGAAAAACTCACACTCACCTTATTCCAACTTTAAAGTTGGTGCTGCGGTGCTTACTCCAAGTGGCGAAACCTTCTCTGGTTGTAATGTAGAAAGTGCTGCTTTTCCATTAGGACAATGCGCTGAAGCCACAGCTATTGGCAATATGGTCACACAGGGACAAAAACGTATTTCGCATATCGTTATTGCGAGCCCGAACGACGAGTTTTGCTTTCCGTGCGGTGGATGCAGACAGAAAATTGCTGAATTTGCCCCAGATGAAACTCCCGTTACCATGGTAAGTCAAAACGGCGAGACATTCGAAACCACCATTGGTGAGTTACTTCCAAATGCCTTTAGAGCACACGATTTAGACAAATAAGTCATTCCTAAAATACTGTTCGTAATCGAGGCTCGAGCGAGTTTCACCGCCCTTACCTCGTTTACGAAAGGCGCTTTTTCAAACGGTAGTACACTTTGGTGTGTTAAGTGCTTTGGGTTGGCGTTTGGTAAAATTGTTGTTTGCATAATGTTCCCCCTTTTTTCACTAAACGGGGGAACTGATATAAAGGGGTGAATAAATGTGAACGTTTTTATTTAACGTTGACGTTTTACAATGAACGAAAGGTTAACTTTTATTTTGGTTACTCGGCTTTTCGCCTTCACGAGTAGGCTCTGTAGACGTCTGATTGGCACGGTTTTCTTCTTGGCGTTTATTCAGCTTAGCAGCGGCCATAAATCCAATAAAAAATATGGCAAAAATAACAACGCCCACCCAAATCAAAACATTAAAAAGAAAGTCCATATCATTCCCTAATCACAATTTCGTGAAATAACTTTAACATTTATTTGTTTGAGGAGGTTAATTAGATCACCACTGTAACTACACCACCAGCTTAGTTATTCAGAAACTTCAACACCAATAGCCATAACAGGCTGTCCGTCTTTGATAGCTGGCATTTGATTAACCATCATAACTGTGCCCAAGCCCGAAGCCGCTGAGTACGCCGTAGCCCAAGTACAGCAGCCAAAGATGATGGGAAGAGATACCTATCGAGCCAACAATAAAACCACCGCCCCACAAAAAAGCCGCAACCACGCCTACAAAACGAGGCCCTACTTTTGTGGCAGAGCAACTAGCGTAATGGATACTACTATTTTGCGGGTTGTAAATATGAATCTTCTGCAGTTTCTGGCTATTGATTCGCTTATCTAAGCTTTATTAGCCAAAAGTTCCTGTAGCGCTTTCGGCAGTATCGCTTGCGCACTCTTTGTAATGCGAACTTCATTCTTTTGCCACCAAATTCCAGAATATACGACGCCTAAACCGATCGCTGATAGCGCCACTGGGAAAAGCCAACTATCTTCAAAAACGGTAGAAGCAAGATGACCTAAATATAAACAGCATCCCAAAGCACCAAATATGACAAATACACGTCGAACCAACAGAGCACCAGCGCCAATCATGGCAAGGTTTATACAGAAATAGACAAATTTAGACAGTTCGCTGTCTGAATCTTGGCTGGTAAGGCCGCCCCAAAACGCTAAAACGCCGAAAAGATAAAGCCAAAACGCGTAATCTGCCGTGTTTCGCGTCCTGATGTCCACCCAGAACGCTAATAGCGTCATCAACGCGCCAAAGTACATCGACACAAGTGCTCGGAATTGCCACGTGTAGCTGTTCCATAAGTCCTCATGGTCAATAATGAGCATCACAGCGTCCATACTGGTATACCAGAGCGTTACCGCAATCGGCATTATTAAGAACGGGTATTTATATCGCCATGCTACGACAAGTCCAGTTACTAGCGTTCCAAGTTCCATATATAACCATAGCCATTTAATGCGGTGGTGAAACTGGCGAAAAACCGTATTGTCGTCGGGCCATAGCCCTAGCCATTGCTGAGCTCCGTAGATTGCAATTGGCGTTAAACAAACTACGAAGGTGGCGCAGATACCTGCGGGTATTACTAAATGCTTTTGCGCAAAAGAATTGGCAAGCTTTAAGCCCACGCCTGCATAAAGCATAGAGATAAATATGATCCCGGCACCACCAAATTGCTCCCAGCCTAAATTCATAAATAGAGTCATGGCGCCAATTGCAATAAGGCCACCTAAGTAGTACAGAATATGCGTGAAGGTAAAAGAGGGAGTATGCTGATTTTCTTCTTGGAAGAAATTGTACAGAGCAATGCCCTGTTGCTCGGAGATGATATTGTTAGCTACTGCTTTTTGAATACTGGCTTTAGATACTTCCATGTACTTCTCTAAATAAGCTTGAAGAGCTGAAGATTATTACTTTACTTTGTTATGGGTAAAAAGCCAGCCTAATAGAAGTTACTCGCTTCCTTTCTCGATATCTAATTCCGCTCTATCGATTAGCGTAAAATAGTCTTCATCAGCGTAAAGCTTTAAAAAGATAGACATAGTGATGCTTGTCATTTCATTTGCCGCCTCTTTAAATCCAGTATTGACGTGAAGATCAAAGCCCGTTGGCGATGCAGAACCCATGAACTCTTGAAGTTCAGTGAATTCTTTTATCGCGTCGGCACTTAACCCTAAAATGTACTCAGTTCGCACTGGCGTTTTACTCAGCCACCCTGACTCGGCTGGCAGTGTTTTTTCTGAAATGACCTCAAGATTATACTTAAAACTTCTTTCTTGCTCTGAGGAGCTAACACCCAAGGTAAGCCAGGTGCTTTCTGGTTTTATTTCGGCAGGCTTGTTTAAGTGAATCTTCGTAAGTAAATGATTGGGGTCGAGTTCAACAAATTTCTCCTCATCAAATGAGCGAAACTCAAGCATTGTTGCAATAGGTATATTGGCGCAACTTACTACAAGCAAAGTTAATGAAACAACAAACAATTTTTTGATACTTAACAACAGCGGCTTCCCTTCATTGGTGATTGCAAGACATGTTCTGGCAATTCTATACAGTTTTCGTCGTTTCTTTTGCAAAAGCTTTTTCAGATTTGTTCCACATTAAATGGCCAAAAGCGATACCCGCAATGGGAAAGATGATCATCGCAATGGCGAGTTTCCCCCAGACATTTTCGGAAGGCTCGATAAACGCCATAAGTAATGACCATAATAAACCTGTCGAGACTCCCCAGCCTAAAACGCCGTAAACTAGAACGAAGCGCTGTTTTCCTTTTTCTCTTATTCTCGCCCACTTTTCTAATTTCATCGCAGATATCCTTTTTCAAAACTAAGCAATCATTGCAAGACAGACAAAAACCACCACAAAGCTTATAAAAGCAACAGCAACGGTCCTTCCCTCATCACGGCCAGCTCTTGGGTACTTGCCGAAGGTTAGCAATTTAAGCACCACATGGCCCGTGCCCTTCAAAACGAATTCTATAATTGCGTCTATGATAATCCACTTTATTACTCTGAGTATAAAGCGGCCCAGCGGTTCAAATACTTCTTCCATAACCTTTGTGCTCTTTAACCTAAAACTTGTTGTATAAAAAGCAACAACCACATTGCAAGAACGGCAACGAAATTGATAGTAAACACCAAACCACGCAATCTAATATTGTCGGTAAATATTTGTACAAGACTATGCAGCACCCTGCCAATAACAAATACCTACGCAAGGGAGACTTGTGAATTGCTAATTGGCTCATCTAAGGCAATTAGCAAGGCGCAAACAGCGTGAAAAAATAACGGCCACTCAAATTGATTGCTCAGATTCGCACTTACTTTAGGCTGTATATCAGCAAACGGATTTGAACCATCTTTGTTTTTCCCTACTCCCCATACCGAAGGCGCGCGAGCTAGCGTGAGAAATACGTAGAGCAATGCACAAAGAAGAATGTGCATAAACATAGGGGCTATTAAATTAGACATCTTGGTTTAATTATCTCGTCGTTACAAAATTTCGTTAGCTATCAACGCAACTATTATATCTTTGAACACCTTTCGGCAGACCAAGTGCTACACCGGTGAAAGAGAAAATAAAGATAATCGATATTACAGTTAATCCGGCAAAACTAGACTCGTTTATGTTGGGGCTGACAACTATCGAAAAGGTGTTGATACAAAGCAAAGCAAGCTTATTTTTGAATACCCTTTAAAGCCTAAAACTCCAGCGAGGACAAGCATTAAAAACGAGCCCGCAACTGCCGGAGTAAATGGCGCAGCGGCCAGTAGCAAACATAAAACCGATATAAGCACAGATAACAATAAGAAGAGTTTTTTCACGTTTTGCCCCTTTTTTGCCGAGCAGCTGAAGATACAAAATAACCACTAAAAGCATAGAGTAAAAACGGCGAATTAATATACTAAGCACATAATAAAAACCGTTCTGTTGCCACCCATTATTTTCTAACTTGTAATGATTGGCCTACACTGAAAAAGCGTTGAACCAAGCCTACCACCTACTCGTTTTCTGCTTTTCTTAGTATTTTAAAGATTCGGCTTATTGTGATTTCAGACAAGTTCCATTCATAACCGTCAAAGTCAGTGGTATTGATAAATTGAACAACCACGGTATCGAGGTCTTTGTCATATTCTGCAAGGCTCTGGTAACCGATAACCAAGCCTCCATGCTCGAAAACATAAGGGTAAAGTTCCGCTTCGCCTTCATCGAAAATAGCGCCGTTATTTAGCGCTCGTAAGAACTTACCCACGTCTTCTGCTGTCGCTAGCATACCGTAGTCACGCGCCTTAACATCTTCCTCGTAACCAACGTAATAGCCGCTCATCACGTTGTCCATATTGACTTCGCTTAATGAAAAATAGGTGTTGTTCAATTGAAGTGGAAGTAAGATGTTTTGCTTAATGTACGCGTGGTGACTGTACCCCAAAACCTTATCCATAATATTGCGAAGCAGCAGATAGTTCGTGTTGGAATACTCATATCCATCACCGGGCTCAAAACTCGCCGGAAGATCTAGCGCGAAGTCGAGCGCTCGCTTGCCGTTTTCCGGTTCGTTTTCCCAGTAGGCAGCATTATCAGTAAAGTTAGGGATTCCTGACTTATGCTGCACCATCATTTTAAGCGTTATTTTTTCTGAATGCTCAATTCTGTCTTTGAGTTCGGGTAAATGATCAACGAGTAAATCGTCTAGGGATAGTCGCTGTTCTCGCGCCATTTTGGTGATAGCCACAGCAATGTACAACTTACTGATACTGGCAATTTTAAATAAAGCGTCGGGGGCAGCGGGTATTCTGTTATCTCTGTCTTTCCAGCCTGCTGTGTAGAAAGCTGGAGGTTTTCCCGCCTGATCCACGTAAAAAATCATGCCGTCAAAGCCATGGCTAATTGCCTCATCAACTTGTTCTTGTACTGTGTGTGGCAAAGGTAGGATCCAGGCTTTAACCAATATCCACGGAACGAAAAACAAGGAAACAATAGTACTGACTAGCAGAAGAAGCCTGATAATGGCTGTTCTTCGGTTCTTCGTCATTTTACCCTGCCCTTAAAGATCATCTTGTAACACTATCACTAGGTGTACGCCAACTTATTGCAACCGAAAATACAATTGTTACCTAAACGGCTATCGAAAATGAAACTTACTCATGGTACTTTCGAATTACAGCAATCTTACCGTTCTCTATTTCTAGTACTTCCATCATTACTTGACTGTATTCAATAGGTTGATTGTTTTGCGGGTGCACGCCCTTGGCATAATTCTTATATCTGATAGCAATAGCAGAATGATTAAATGTAAAAACATCTAACAGCTCTGCACTGTATTCTGTGTGTGCGCCTAGATAGAACGTCATGCCCTCTCTCATTTGCTCCTTACCGTCAGGTAATCGCGTATCGTCTATCACCCATGGCAAATGTGAATGACCAACATCATCCGCGAGCAAATTTAAGTGATTTTCAAGCTCAACTTTTGTAGCGCCAGGAGCCTGAGTTGCAACCATTGTGTCGAAGTACTGTTGGGCAAGCTGATTAAGATCTATTTTAATGTCTTCAGCCGAAACCGTAGCTGACACTAGAAGTGACAATGCAAGAAGTAGATTTATTTTCACTAAAAACTCCGTTTCACCTATTTCATATATTAACGAATTTGCCTAACTTGTCTCGGCTGGGACATTTTGCGTAATCATCTTTTTATGACCTTGGTAGCTATCATAAAACTGCTTATGTGCCGCATAAGAAAATGTATCGTTTCTATCGGAATATTGCCCAATCCAATCAATAAGCATTGCTAAGTTGTCATCTTGGGCTTGCTTTGTCTTGTATTTATGGGGCTCCCAAGGTCTCGTCTTTGCGTTTGAAATACAGGATTCAATGGGTAAGTTCATAAATATAATTTCAGTAGACTGCTGTTCTACAGTTTTTAGTAAGTCTGTATAACAGCCTTCAATTACCCATTTGTCGTTAGAAGAAATAAAAGCCTTTATCTCTTCTTCAGACTCCTTGATAGGCTTTCTCTCAGGTGGGCTAGTAGGTTTCCACGCTAATGTATCTAGATCTAAATGAGCCAAACCTTGTGTTTTGCATAAGTGTTGTGCCAGCGTAGATTTTCCAGAACCAGAGTTTCCAAATATTAAAATTTTTGCCAAAACCACCCTCCTTAAATCAACTAATAAAATGCTGAACTAACAATGCGTTTTAAACGACCTGTAACAGTCCACGGCAACGTAGCCAGAAACTACCAAAAGGCCATTAAAAGTGCACTAGCGCTTAAGGTTTTGACTGTGAAGAACCCCAACCGCGTTAACTTGTTAAGTGCGATGTAAATAATTATTAAGCTCATCGACTAACTCAAGTGCTTCGCTTTTCGTTAAGTTAGGTACTTTTATCGTTCTGGCCCAAAAGAAACTTTTACCTGTTTTAGAACTCACCTCTGAAAAAGGCATAGCCAATAACGTGTTATCGTTTCGGTTTGGGATGGGAGTTAAAAACTCTACGTCTCGATACAGTGTTTCACTGTCTGGCGCTTTAACCTCACCTTTCACTTTTGCAGCAGCTATCAAGCCACACCATTTGTGGGAAAAGAAAACAATGTCGCCTATATGAACATGGTGAACAAACCTTTTGGCGTCTCCATACGCCTCCAGACGACTATTATCCATCATCGACCAAATAGAGTCCTCATTCCAACTGCGATTTGTATCAAATAATACACCTTTTACATCACTTGGGTTTTTGTGCTTATCATAGGGAAGCGCAAAGAACTCAAAGTACTTTTCGCCAGCAAGTTCATAAATTCTATAGGGCAAGAAATCGATAGATATACCACTTTTCTTCCAGTAATCGACGGAAGATATTAGTGAGTCATCCGCTGCACTGCCGATAACTAATAAGTGCTGTTTATTATTAATTTTTTTAGGCTCTAATTGGTGCTCAAGACTAAAAGCCTCTCTGTGTGCTTCAACTAGCGACATGTCGCCTTTGCTATATTCTTTGAACTTATTTTCTAATTTTTGATAGCTCCATTGACCAGCATCTTGCGCATATCTCAGCGCTTGATGAACAGCATCTTTCCCGGCAGATGCACGCTTTAGCTCGAATATAACTAATTCGCCACTTTCATTCAGTGCATATATGTCAGCTTCTGCCTGCCATTGTCGTTCTTGAAACACCGGCATCAATCTAGCGTCTTCAAATAAGACGTCTAAAATACTGTTCGCAATTAAGTTTTCTAGATCTTTCTCTAATTTTCCAAAGCTAGAAAAGTCTTTGAACTCTACGGGTTCCAACTTTTCAAATACTTCTGCTTGTTCTTCTATTTTGTAGAGCATGCTTTGCATTCCTTTAAGTGAGTAACAGGTAACAGCTTTGATACAGCCTTCTGCGGCTGCATCAAAGCTGCGATGTTAATTGACTTGTTGTATCTTACTTAACAGCCACTTGATAACTTCAGTTTTACCTACAGGAGAGTAGCGACTTAAATGAGGTAGGCCTTTATGCTTCATGACTACTATAGAGAACGCTTCCTGGTTCCTCTAGATATTCAGACAGCGCTTGTTTAGTAATAATAGGTAATTCATTTTTGGTCATTTTTGCCTCGAAAAAAAATAGAAAAATTTAAGCAGTACAAAAAAGCTATCGCAGCACGTTCTTCTTCGCTCCAACTAACTAGTCACACGGTTATCGTATGTCTTTATATTCAATTTTAGTTGCTGCGAATATGTTTTGAGTTTTGCCGCGTTGCCACTTGGTATTAAAGACAAGACGAACGAGTCTGCTCCATCGTCAATGCCAATAATTTCTAACCCCATGCTTTTTGCACAGGTTGAGAATAAAAAGCCAGATTCACTAGATTCTAAGTAGTAAGATATATTGAACTGAGTTTGCATCATATCGTCCGCCAGCTGGCTCGATATGCTGCAAGTAGAAAGTGCATTTTTAGATAAATCGTTTAATAAATCGAAGACATGTTGCGCATCCTCTCTCCAATCTACAATCACTACACGGTTGATGCTTTTTAGACCTTCTATAATTACAAATGTAAGGTCAAATGAATTTTCAAAGGCTCCATCAAATCCGCTTTCTTCTAGTCCGTCTTTGTGTTTTAGTTTGTATGCATTCTTATCAGAAAGGTAGAGTTTAACGTCATTTACAACGGTTTGATTTCCATTGCCGATTATCTTCGCTAATGCAATTTCTGGGGAGTGGTTTTTCGGCTGATTTTCATTACAGCCTATAACAACAAGAGCAGTTATAACTATCAGTAATCTCTTCATCATTCCTTGATTCCAACTTGGTTTTATCCACTACAGTGGGCTTCCATATATAGCGGATACCGACGTAAAAATAACGAGTTAGACAGACCCATAATGTAGACCCTTTTAGACAAAGATGCCTGTCTCGTTTTGTCCTGTGTCTTGCTTAGTCCTCGCTGGCACAACAGAGCCAGCGTTTAGTTTCTAGAATTCAAAGACTTTCAGATTATTGACGAGAACAAGTAGTTTTAGAGCCCCCATTTTTAGTTAATAAAACCCTTTCATCCAACTGTATGATTTCTGAACCCGTGGCGGTTCCAATAAAGGCTTCTTTCAATTGTTGAGGAAATTGTTCAGGTGGTAAATTGCGTCCATCTACAATAAAACGGGTAATAGTAAGCTTAGTAAATGACTCAAGTAATTCGTTTTTATTGAGCTCCCAAGTGCCTTGAGCTATAACATCGAATTCAACCTCTGTACCCGACTCTTTCATACTCATTTCAAGCATCACGTTTGAGCTGCCATTACTTACATACTCCACACTCCCCGTGAACTTGACGCCATCGTCTTGTCCATTACATTCCCAATGGCCTTTTAATAATTCCTGCTGACTTTTCGAGCAGCCTGCTAACATAATTAAACAAGCCATAAAAAAAGCGTTAGTCTTGCAAAGTGTCATAGTAATATCCTTTTATTGGTGTTCTGACAGATCAGTAATAATTATGGCAGCTTAAAAAGACTTTATTGAATTTTTTTGGCGCAAGAGAGTGAGTACAACAACGTAAGCAAGACATGCGTATTTCGGTGAATCCGATCGGTCGTTTCGGTTTTATCCGATCACTTTTTCATCTTCTTTTTCGTCCCTGCCAGTTTTACCTTAAGTGATCGGATTGGTCTAGTTTTCTCATCGATTCGCCAGC
>Ga0208815_1000118_pt1 | contig 25920 bp, 27 predicted proteins | sample Virmet3438_5245_FD_185733 | JGI IMG/M metagenome (GOLD analysis project Ga0208815, IMG submission 185733) | Marine viral communities from the Southern Atlantic ocean transect to study dissolved organic matter and carbon cycling - metaG... | ecosystem: Environmental > Aquatic > Marine > Oceanic ... | reverse complement strand
GTTTGAGGGGAAAAATCAGATTAAAGTGGATCTATTACGCCGCCAATCAGGTGGATCGATTACGGCACAAATGGGGTGGGTCCATTACGCCGCCAATGGAATGGATCCATAGCGGTGCCAATTAACACCAGTGCGTCGAACTATGGAGAATGTTCACTTTAGAGCGTCCCGCTACTAGTTGAGGGACATCGGTATCCTTATCGACTTTCTTCCCGTTATGGAGAACCGTAAATGAATTGATAAAGGCCGGCCCAATTCCATTATTAGCTATATTAAATTGAAGCGAAATCACACCATTATTCACACTTGTATGAGTATGCTCAGACAGATGTGGCGTTACTGAAACACGATTATGCTTTCGCTGTACCCACATTTGCCAGGAGCTTAACCCAACCGCAATCATGGCAACGACCAAACTCCAATTTACCGAATATATAACCTTTACTGCATTCTCAAACATAAACTAACCTAGTAACTGAAATATTGATGTCACTGCAGAACAGAGTGCCGCAAAGGCAGAAATGCCTGATATCCATAAAGCTTTAGTAGCAACATTAACCGACTTTTCAGCCAGCCTCCTATTAAGTTCAGCTTGGCATCCCTCGAAGGCCTTTGACCCTGGCATAGCGCCACCGCCAATCGTTCTTACAAGCTGTTCGTCTGAAGCATTTCTATAATCCATTTTGAACGTAACTCCTGTCTAATTTATTGATTGTCTGTTCAGAGCTAAAAAGCATTATTATGCGTTGTGTCCACGGAAGTGAGGAGAAATATCAGAACGCCTAACATCGATATGAGTTAACCCGAACTGCTGGTGGACTAACTCTTTTACAGTTTCTATCATCCAATCATCTGCTTCCGGGGAAACATAAACACAAGTAATGAGGTATTCAGGCTTAAAAGGTACTTCAACCCCCCTGCCCTCTTGGCCTTTGAGGTCAAATACCGCTCTGAATTCTTTCTCATACGCGAAAGCACTCGATTTTCTCATAAGAAACTGAAAGTAATTCGCCGGCGCTAGGTTTCTTACTCCCATAGGAATTACTAAAGGGTTGGGTTTGGTTTTCTCAACTGGGGAGCCGTCGAAGGGATTAACATAGTTTACAGCCCCAATAATTCCAATCGAATCAGTCTTGTAATCGAGTACACCTTCAATGGTTCGCGCTAACCTCATCCATTCAGTTTGCACGGCAACAGAAAAGCCTTGTCCCCCATAAAGGCGCCACATTGCGAGACTTTCTGAAGAAGCGGAATGCCAACAACTAACATATGTATTACTGAATGCACTTATGAGGTTTTCAATTGCATCCTTCCGAACGTCAGGATTAATTTTCCAGTGAGTAAAATCGAGGGTTCCCTCGAGCTTATCCTCGAACGAGGAAACATGAGACACCCAGAGCTTTTGAGTCTGGAGCATTCTTACTAACTGGGCAAAGGACATATATCGCCATAGTGTTTCTTTTGGTTCTTCCATAAACAGAATTTCCTATTAATTTAATGCGGTCGGCTCTGCGTCAACAATGAATATAAAGCAAGGGTTAGAGGGAATACACTTTTAAGACCCAATTTAGTAACTAAATCGCCCGTTTGCGTTATTTTTCCAAACCTGCCACAGAGCCTTTCGAAGTTAGACGCCACTTGTAGATGCAATGTGACGTTCTACAGGATTATAGTGACCTTTTACAGGAACAAGGTGACGCTCTACAGGAATAAAGTGAACTTTTACAGGAACAAGGTGACGCTCTACAGGAATAAAGTGAAGTTTTATAAGAATTAAGGTCAGCAATATTGATACTAAAATGGTGCATATGTCACAAAGCATTGTTTAACTTTCCATAAATAATTGGTCTTGCTTTTGAATGGTAGTATAGATAATTGGAAAGTTCCCTATGAGAGGTGGAAACCTTAAACAGTAGAGTTTAGTAAGGGACCGAGCTAGCAATTGAAAAGGTAATGTTTGTAGTTTAAATAAGTGATGACGACAGAAGTATGTGAGCCTCCTAACCTAACTGGAATATCTAACATCTGAATATCAGCGATATAAATAATTCTCCGCATTAAGTTTATTATCAACTCGAAGAGCTAAACAGACTATTAAATGAAGGAGTTTTATAAAGACTAAATACTTGGATCGAATCTCATAAATTATTATGATCTTTAGCACGTCTTTGAGAAACTAGAACTCTAGTCCTATCGGCTAGTTATTAATCTCCTACGGTTGCAACCCAAGTTTGATTCTTATATCTTAAAACTTAGTTACTTTGCGGTTAAAGACAGATTCAACAAAACTTTTCCAATTATCCTAATATCTAGCAATAAAGGGGTCTACGCACCATATTTTCACATTAGTTCACCGGGGAACTAATGTGAAAAACTGTTTTTTTAGCATGAATATTAAATCACCTCTTATCTAACTATAAGAGATCTCCACAAAGTTTAGGTAAGCCGTACAGGCTTAACAAAAAAATCTCCAGAGCGCTATTTGGCTAATGCTTGAACAACTGTTTTTACTATAGACTCTACTTCGGCTGGGTTTTTATAGTCCACCTTGGACCAATCTATTCCAATATCTAACTTGGTTACATCTTCTTTTAGAAGCCTTTCTACCGCTGTGACTTGATTCACTTCGATACGGGGTAGCTTAATAAAACTTTTTTTCCTACCAACTTTTGGCTTGCGCGTATCAAATTTTTTGAACTTACCTGACTCCTTTAACTCTCGTAAATAGGTAATCACTGCATCCCTACCTTGCTTCTCTGCAGCCTTTATCTCTGCATAAATAGCTTTGAGGGATACAACAATATTGTCTTTAGCTAAGGGCATTACATCGTCAATAAACTCATAAACCTTTTCATAGCGATAATAACTAGTCTTTCCTAAACCAAGGTAAGATTGAATTACACTTGCTCTTCCCTCTTTAACAACACCGCCTTCAAGCGCCTCAATTTCAAGAACCGCATTCGAGTAACTTTCGAGAGCATCTGGTAAAGCTAAATCGTTTCTCGAAAAGTTTTCAATATGGCGAAGGACGTTAAGATTTTTTGGCTTCTCTGCATAAATTTTAACTTTTACTTTTATTAATCCACCATATAAAAACCTAATTGCATAATAACGTCTGTGCCCAGATACAATCGGATAGTCGGCCATATTTTTTCGCCAAACTGTAATAGGATGAACCAGCTCACTATGCTTGAGAGTTTCCGCAAGTCCTCTAATCTCCTCTATCTCACGTTGCACACTATTATACCGAGGGTTACTTTTCTCTAGCCTATTTTCTAGGAGACCTTTTTCGCATACAACGCAGTTAGTGAGTAACTTGGTATCTGAAGAATCAATGCCTCTTACAAACTTTACGGGAAGATATCTAGGGTTATCTGGTTGAGGTTGAATGTAGTCAACAAGCACTCTATCAATTTCGGATGAAGTTTTAAAAAGAGGGTCGTCGTGAACGTCACTTTCTTTTGATTTATCTCTTTGCTTTAGATCATCAAGCATTTGCTGCGACTTCTTTGAAACCCCTGCCCCTGATTCGAATTTAGAAATCAAATCCTCTTGTGATGTTTTACTCACTGTTCTTCTCGATCTTGGCTTTCTATCACTCACGATTCACTTCCCCATAAGCTAGTTGTGACCAATTCATAAAGCTTTTGCATTTCATCAATTGCATGATGGTTATGAACATAATTAAAATGAGACTCATCTACTGAAGGCCTTTCCATAACCCTATAGCAGTTTCTTTGCTGCAACCAAAAGCGACTCATATAAATTCCTGTCGGCCCGTCTTTATCGTAAAGTTTTGCTAGAGCAACTTCATCTTTTTGTGTCAGTCGCGATTTACTGGGAACTTTGTTCGGTATAACTCCAATAACTTGCAATGGATTCCCAGCCCTTCCCTCGTTGATACGGTCTATACGATTCAGTAGCATAGGGACTCCATCTATCGAATCATATTCAGGCTCAGTTGGTATTATTACATGTGTAGCTGCGCCCAACATACCAGCCGATACAGGTGATTTACTCGGGGGATTATCAACGATGACGATATCGTAATCGTTTGCGATATCCTCTATCGAAAACCACTCTCTCATATGAGTAGTGATTGTAGATACTAATCTATCGGATTCTGAAGTAAGCGCTAATACACGGTCTACATTCCCTTCCGAAGGCAACACACTTATATTCTCAAAAGCAGTTGGATATTCATAAACTGGCGAGTCAAAAAGAATGTCAGTACTCGTATTTCTTCCACTCCAATCTGGATCGTTGATTTCTTCCACATCTGGATGTAGGGGTGCAGCATATTCATCGTCACCAGGTATTGCATCCATTTTTAGAAACGCTTTGGATGAATCCTGTTGAGAATCGTAGTCTAGAACAAGAACTCGTCGTTTTTTACCCTTTCCATCAGGACCACCAGTAGCAAGAAGATATGCAATTGTTGAAGCAAGAAATGTTTTACCCACACCTCCTTTGCGATGGTAGCTCGACAAAACTTTTAATCCGTTATAAACCTCTAACTCTCCCATTGGAACTCACCACTTCAATTGACTTACGAATAGGAGTTTTATGTTGTCATGCAAAGCGGCTAATGTCTCGGATCGAATGTTTAAAATATTTTCAAAGTGATACGCGTTGTGAGAGTCTAAGAAGCTTTACCGGCATGCGATTGAAATTTAATAAACTAATTGGATATATGCAATATCTAGCTGAAAACCAGATGAATATGTAAGAATGCAAATGTAAGTTCACCGGTGAACTGGGCAAGAATTCAGCAATCTGCTAACTTCAGTAGTCAACTAATAAAATATGAATCTTACACAAATCTGTCCCCTGAAAAACCCATCAATGTAGGTAGTCTCAGCGCAGTTCCAACCACCAGTTCACCGGTGAACTCTACAATAAAAATTGTTAGCAATTAGCCATGAACACATTTAACTCAAAGGTCAGACTACAAACATATTAGACTTCGTAGATTAACTCAGATAACCTTTGGATCGAATATGACCAATCAATAGAATCTTTAAAGCGGAATTCCAAAGTGCGTGAACTATTTAACCTCTCTGAAAAGTATGGATTTAAAGCACCTTTAGTTTCGATTAGTAAAGAGTTTGATTTTAAGCAATTCATGAGACTATGCAATTCTCTCAATGTTTCACCAACATCAGCTACTGTAGCTTCAGATATTTTCATAGCCGCGCAAGGGTTTGATGAACTAACGGTCAGCCTCGACTATTTATCAAAAGAAATTAACCGAAAGGTTTCTAATATCCGACATCATTTGACACTTTTAGAAAAGGACGCTCTTGTAGAAAGCGAGTTTATTACAACCGATCCAGTAAAAAAAAGACGTGGAAAACTGTTTAAATTAGTGGTTCCTCGTGGTGCAACGCTTTCTGACCTTACAACGATTGCCGAAGAAAACTCATATCCGCAAGTATCATCGAATACCGTTGAAACAATAAATATAGAAAGGTATGACGACAAGACACGCTTCATTGAATTGCAGATAGTGAGATATTTAGTAAAGGCAATGCGAACCAACCGCAAAGATAAAGCAAATAACATTGCCATTAAAATAAAACATGAAAATAAACTCAAACCTATTAGCATAACAGCAAGAGCGGAAGAGGGTAGGTTAATTTATCTTCCAGATATGAGCTACTACGCGGGAGCTATTACTTGGCTCATCACACATATAACTAACAAAATATCGGAGAAAAGCGCTATAGGTGAGACTTTTACCCTACCTTTAGAGCCCCTTATTTCTATAGCTAAAGATGTTTCTTTGACAGAAGCTTCCGCGGGCGGGTATATAAACAATGCTATCCAATCACTACAAAGAATTTCAGCCACTACTTTTGATATGCGTGATTTTTATGACGCAAAACATGATTCGATAAAAGATATAGAGCTTTTTTACAAGCTATTTAGATTGGAGGCGGTAGTCACTTACCAAGATAGAAAAAAAGTAGAAAAAAAAGCAGCTGTAATACAGTTCCCTCGTTCTACAGTACAAAATATTATTGCAGCGATAGAAAATAATGTTGCAATCAACGATATGTTGCTTATTGATAGTGATGTCTTCGCAACGAAAAATGAAATAGAGATTTTATTTGGCCTATGGGCTAGAGAGCACCTTATTACCGGAAGACAGACACAACAAATCTATTCCTGGAATGAATTAAGAGAATCAGTGGCTCCATCATCAAGCTTAAACGAATTTAAACGCAAATTTTCTAATATGATTTTGGCTAATTCCGATCCCTCCTATAACGCAAAGATCAGTCCAGCTGTTGAAAATAAGATAGCGAAAAAAATTGGAACTAGCTTTCTTTCAGAGCAACGTAAAGGCGAACTTATTATTGAGTATGGTCGAGCAACAGTGCAAGGCTACCTAATAAATATTGGTTTTTCAGAAGACCATGGCTATTCTGTCATTGCCTTTCGTCGTGATATGTCTGCGCTTCATATCCTGAGTAAAATTGAAAATAAAAGTTATTGAACCCAATCTAAATTCGGATCGAATGTTTACTAAAGTAAATCAATAACTAAGCATCGGATCGAATCTATATAAAGATCCCAAATAACTCGGGATCATTCTTGATCTATAGAGACATTCGTATAAAGATTAGATCTGTTAAGGGTACATCGGTTATTAAATCGAATCTTTAACCGGCTCATTGAAGAGCGAATGATCTTAGTTGGGAAGATAAGAAGCGCTAAAGAGACAAAACCCGCGAGTGTTGGCGCACTACACGGGTTTCAGGTTGTAACTTTTAGAACCGGTTACAATTTTATTTTAGCGGATTGACCGATCGCGTCAACTCCGTGAGCGTTTTTTATCAGCATTTATTAAAAATTGTTGGTAAAAAAATGAGTAAAAATACTAATTTTGTGTTCATGAGTACAGGCCTCTTTGAGTATCTCAGTGAAACAGAGGCTTATGTCTTTTCTTTCGTTTCGTATTTTGCGTGCGATAAGCAAAAAGGTAAACTTTTTAAGCGTTCGACAATAAGCCTGTGTAACAATCTTGGCTACTCTCCGAATACAATAAGATCCGCAATCAACAGTCTTGTCGAAAAGAAGTTCCTCGAGCATGCCGAGAAACCAGCGAATACGACAAATAACTTGAAATATAGTTATATCGAAGAAGTATCTCATCACCTAACCATTGGGACTCATGAATTCGCAAAAGAATTCTCTTCAGAATTAGCTGAACTCCTTTACGGGCTCAGAGGTGCGAAAAAACTGACTAAAAGACCGCTGAAAAACGTCTTCTTTAAAGTCTACGTAACAGCATTGCAAGCCAGTAAAAAAGGGGAGAAGTGGAAGCGAAATCAATCACGCCATCTCCACAAAGTGTTAGTCTTACACGGTTTTTTGCATAATAAATCTAAATGGAATGACAAGTATGTTAAAACATCTCTAGCTTTGAGTGTTCCATATCTGTCAACGATGATGCAATGGTCAAGAAGCACAGTGAGGCGAGTTATAAACACACTTGTTGAATTAGGCTTTGTTAGCCTCAAGTTAGACACTAAAAGAGTTGTGTTTACGCGGGTAAAAATGGCTGAAAAAGTGAGGGCGGGGTACACAGCTCTCAGATCCACCTTAGGAAAGGTACAGTACGCCACGTTTATTCCGACTCAAGTAACAAAAGTTAGAAATGACGGTCTGAAAAGACCTGGAGCGTCCGCGACCCCAGCGGAACATTCAGCATTCCTCGCAGCAATGAAAAGCAAACATAGCTGTTAACGCAAAACCTATTTTACGAAGAATCCAGATGCTGGAGTTTTTTCGTGCCTGAAATTCAATATTCATCAAAATATAACTCAAAAATACCTTCACGACTGGCTCGTTGGCCCAAAATCTTCCTTATTTTCTGTCTATAGTTCTAGCTCAAGAGAGAAAAATATTAGAGATTACGATATGCCTATTCATCCGTGCTCATACTATTGTGAACAAAACCATCCATACGTTAATAGCGCCATTGATAAGTAAAGAAATCCATTCAAAATGATATTGAGTCAAAACTATGCACATTAGAAATAGATAGAAAAAGTAATAAAAAGTTAAAGGGGGTAAACCCTATTTTAAAGTTATTTTGCTTATTGAAAGCGATGGTTATTGAGTGAACTGGAGTTGATGGGGTATACGTCAGCTAAAAATATATCAAAGCGGGTATATCCTAGTAACGACTCTATAGCTGTAGAAAAACAAAAAAAACTTAGCCAATTAAATCGTTTCCTATCACCCTTTATTACCAGCGACCTGTGGATGGTTGCTATTATTTTGCACTACTATATAGGAAACTAATTTTCCTATATCATAATGTCAGACGAAAATATTGATTTTAAGTGGAGATGGAATCCACCGTCGTTACGTGCTGTAAAACAGCCCGAAATCCTTACGCCAGATGAGTTTCTGGATATGGTAGAGCGTGTCGATAACGAGGGTGTTGATCCGCTGATTGGATTGCGCAACCAGTGCATGTTGCTAACTACCTATTTTAGTTGCTTCAGAGCAGTTGAAGTGAGCCAATGGAAAGTAAAAGAAGCGCTATACCCAGACGGTTCCCTTATGTTCGTTACTCGTTTGAGAAAAGAAGGAACGAAAGGTAATTATCCAGCCATCGCCCATATCCCCAACGTGCGTGAATACAGGGAGTATCTAGAGAAATGGTTTGATGCGAGAGTTAAGCATCGAATTGGGCTGGCTAAACTGGGTTCGGTTGAATATAGGGGCTTAGATCCTGACTCTCATGTATTTCTAAGTAACTGGCGAGGTATGTGGCAACCGTTTTCGCTCACTAGAAAAGTGTCGAAAGGTAAGGAGTACAAGGTTGCTACTGCTGTTCAAAATCTGCTGACAAAGCTCTATAAGGATTATGGCTACCTGAATTCAAGTAGTCACGCTAAAGCTCCACATAATTATTGTTACATCCCTATAGGTGCTGTAAACGACTGTAATTACCAGAATGTAACAAAAGCCGCATAAATCACTTCCAATTATCAAAACCTGATAGGCCGTTTAAGACAATATGCAGACGTTCAGGTTTATAACACTGGATTTCTTTCGGTGGTCACAATGCAGACCATTGCTCTTGCTTTCAACAAAGGGCAGTTTCATCCAAAGTGAGCACACAATAATAATCAACTAGTCCTTGTTTCGTAGAATGGGTATGATATTTATACTAATGCAATGAATTTTCAACTTGGAAATCGTTTGGAAATCAGAGTGTTCTATATTTAATATATGGTAATTTGCTAATGAAATGGAGTTCATCAATTCGCCTCGCAAAGCTCGACAAGTATATCTATTCCTTGTTTGCTTTTGTGTTGCTGTCCGTCCTGCTATCTCAAATTAAAAGCGATTTTGGCACTGTTTCAGATGTCGCAATGGTATTTATTGCATTAGCCAATTTGATTTTTGTTGTTAGAGCATTCAATTCAGACAGACAAAAAAAAGAGAAAGAAGCCGGGGATGCGCTGATGCCGATTGCATTTGAGTCAAAGATGGTAGGAGATATGCTTGCACAGGATGTTCCTAGTCATATCATGACGGTTGAACAGGAAGAGCAGTACATTAAGCTCATGACAGACATAAAGAAGGCTAAGCATATATTTCCGCCTCAAGTTAAGCAGATTATGGAATCTGTTATTGAGAATTCCATTTTATTCATAAACTACAACACTAGAATGCGCTCAAAAGCCGCAGCAGGTGCAAAAATTGGTGATGTTGAACGGGATGGTAGGATTGTAAACAATCAGTTCTTATACGACGAAGAACAATGGATTTGGGATAATAGAGCACTTGAGTCACAAAAATTACATCAGCTTTCTGACGCGATTGATTCCTACTTTACGGAAGAAAAATAATATGAAGTCAGGAGAGAAGAATATGCACAGTATTACTCAACACATTTTATCTCTCCTTGACGATACTTCCTTTCCACCTCTAGTGATGCTTGACGGAAGCTGGGGCGAGGGGAAAACATATTTTACAAAGAACACTTTAATACCTGAATTAAAAGAGCATGGGCATAGCTGTGTTTTCTTCTCTTTGACCGGATTATCTAGCATCAACGATTTCAAAGATAGGCTGCTTTCTTCGAGCTATCTAAATAGTGAAATAAATTCTGAATCAAGTAAGTCTTACTCAGCAGTATTTACATCAATCATGTCCAAATTTGGCGGTGAAAATGGCGGGGCTATAGCTTCTATCTTGAATGGAGCATCGGGCTTACTTAAAGAAAGCATGCTTTCTAGACTAAGAGATAGAGTAATAATTATCGATGATCTAGATAGAGTGAAAGATAAAACGTTATCGGATTTGATTCTCGGTGAGTGTTTACAGTTGTCTGATGGAAGTAATCTCAAGTTCTTGTTTATAGTCAACGATGAAAAAAGTCTCGCTGACTCTGCTCTCAAAGAAAAAGTTTTCTCAGGCATTGTCAAACTTAACAAAAGCCTCAAAGATGCCATCGAAATAGCGTTTTCAAAGTACGCTTGGTTTGAGCACTATCGAGATGAAATAGAAAAAATAGTTGAACATAAAAATCTCAAAAATTTGAGGGTACTTAAGCGAGTATCGAGGAAGGTTGATGAAATTTATAAAGTGCTTCTGTCGGATGACTCGCTTGATTTAGACGGATGCATGACTACGTTGATCAAAGTGACAGTACTGGCGATGCACTATCACTACGAAATGAAATTTTCAGAAGCAGATATCTGGGAAAAGTCTGAATATTTTAACATGTTGCCTGATGAAAAAAATGGAAAGTATGAATATGCTGACCTCGTAGATGTTCATTGGTTTTTAACGAAGCCTCTGATCAGTTTTCTCGTTGGAGGCTCTAACTGGAGTCTCTCTATTGAAGACTTCGGAAGATTACAGAAGAAAGGTTGTCCAATTGATGCTTTCATGTTTTCTCCTCATTTTAATCACGATGATGAATCATTTGAGCGCAATGTAGATATTCTTCAGCAATTTGTATTTCAAGAACCCAATGTGCCATTTTCAAAGTGGTTTGAAGCGTCGTATTTCTATCACTTCCTTCAGTCAAACGAATTTTTTGGTGAAACTCGGCCTGATATCTCAGAACACTTTGATGAGTTGTTTGCTAAGAAGAATTTTGATTATTCAGATCTAGATGGACGCACAAATCGACTACGATTAGACCCTGAAGATAAACTTATCTTCGATAAGTATGTTCAAGAGAGAGAATCGTATCGAACTCAGTCTGCTCAGAATGTACAAAGTGATGTTTTCAAAAGAATGAAGCAAGGCTGGAACAACGTTGATATTGAAATATATCGTAGCCATCAGCTACAGCCATTTTTTAATCAGTTTTCAGCTCAGCAACTAGTTGAATGTCTCATTAGTTGGGAAAACAGCGATATTTTGCTATTTAGTGATTTTATGAGTGACAGATACAAGTCAACAAACATTAAGACACATCTTGCCGAGGAATGTGGAATTATTAGTGATTTACAAAAAGAAGTTGTAGCGATGTATATCTCAGAAAAAGCAGGCCGAAAAAAAGGTGCTCTTGGATTTCTAAAACAAAATCTATCCTCCGCAGTTGAAGTTCTATCTGGTGATAATAGTTAAAATATCCAGTAACTGGGTTTAGTAATCTCCGCCATTCGTATATTACTTCAGTTCTAGATGAGACACCTGAACGTCCGCTGTACGTACACTACGGCAGTTCAGTTTAATTTAACTTTTGCTATGGGAATTGCCATATTGCAATTCATACCTTGCATTAATAGACACAAGTTTAGCGATTTGTCTTTTTAGCTCTTTGTTTTCTTCAGCGAGTGCTTGGTTCCGCTCTTTTAGTTTTTTGATCTGTTCTTTGTCTGCTACAGAGGCTTCCCTAATGAAATTGGCGTTGTGGGCGGTAATCCTATCCATAATGTCAGGATGACGGTTGTGAATAGTTGCATTGCTAACACCGGCTGCCTTGGCAATCTTCGAGATGACTATTTTTGCGTTCGGGTCATCATACATCGCTTGATCAATAGCATCATTGAGTCGTTTCTTAGTGTCCCTCATTTCACGTCAGTTCCTTTTGAATTGATTTAGCAGCACTGATTAGTTTGTTCGCTCTGGAAGACATCCCCGCTCCAATATCGGGCAGTTTCAGTAACTCTATATTTTGCTTCTCGATAGCATCCCAGATTGGCAAAAGGTTTTTATCAATTACGGCATTATCGCAGTCAATACATTGAATGGCGTCATAAATACCTTCGCCCCCGCAACCATCGCCAGAAGACAAGCACCAGCTATGGCCTGTACCACGTACATGAACAGAATCACTAATTTGATTGACCAGTGTTTTCATATTGGATGACGTCTTCAAAACTCCACGTTGCCGGAATGTAACTATCGCTTTGCCTCTACCACCAAATAAAGGTTCATCGGTGCCAACCCAATCAGACAACAACGTCTTTTGGAGTTCATTCCGTTCTGTTAGCACCTCATCAAATAGACTGTCATCTTTATTATTGTGCTTAGCGTAATGCAGCGTCATATCAAGCGACCAATGTTTGAAATGCTCGCGCAGGTACCGGATGTCACCTAAAGCGCTGCGAGCGGCTAATACGGCAAATGTGCGCCTGAAATGATGGGTCGTTAGAGGCCAGATAGAGCCTGACGGAAGGTTAAGATCGTTGTTACTATCTTTCACCTTTAGATTAAACTCGACAGCAAATTTTTTTAGATTTGCGTTCAAACTGCTATTAGATATCCCATTAAAAAGATTGGTAGTAGTGTCGTTCACAATAAAGAGGTGGTGTAACAAATCGTCCTGATGTTTGGATTCTTTTGGTGTCAGGTAGGGCACGGAACGAACAATGATCGTGTTGTAAATCAGTCCAATTTCAATCAAGTGGTTATAGGCATTTTGAACAATATCAGGCACCATCCACTTTGCTTGTGTTGGTTCATTTTCTAGCTTGTAAGTGTAACCATGCAACCATAAGTATTCTTGTTCATCCCAACCAGTCGATTTAGCCAGACTTTCATTTGTTAATGATGCTAGCTCAGAATTACGCATCCCAGTTGTCATTGCCAGAATTACATAGCAACAGGTCCTTGCTTTCACAACCGCTGTCGTTAATGCCCTGCGATTATCAAAGCCATATTTAGCCAAGGTCTTAGATTGATGTTGTCTGTATCCGTATTTTCGGCTGGCGAGGTATGATGCGTGTTTGTCGGGCCTGCCGGATTGTAGTGCGTTACTTTTCTTGCCACTTTTAAGCACCTTCCAAATTTCTTTACCTAATTGTTTCTCAAGACTCGAATAACAAGCAGTGATTCTTTTGCTGTTATCTTCCAGGTACTGTACAGATTGTTGGAATAATGAAGCTGCCAGATAGTCTGGAATACAGGGCGTTTGCTTTTCATATCGCGCTCCATTCTGTTTACGGTCTTGTGAAAGATGTACAGATGAAGAATCAGGCCACGGGTGATTAGCTATTCCAAAAGATAGTCTGTCTCTGTAATGATAAAAATCCTCCACGACAGACAAGTATTTGTTTAATGTATTGTTAGCAAGATTTGGATTACGTTCTTTTACGTAAGCAATGAAAGAGCTAGTGTCGCTAGCCTCAAATTCTGAGAAACAAGCTTTGTTGGTTCTTTTTAGGTAGTTAATAACGGTTAACGAAGCATAGAACTTGGATATCAGCGTTTGGGGTGCGAGTGTTTTACCGGAACGAGGGTGAGGCACATGATTTCGTGTGTAAAGGTACTCTTTTACACCCTTTAGAAAACGATGATTATTAATATCTGTTAGTTTTGAACCATCTTCTAGTGGACAGTTGAAGTCTATCAACGCCCTCGCTTTATTGACGTTTCGGTTGTGAATGGAAGGTGAAAAATCCCATATATTATCGTGGAACCTGGACAGCGGCTCTTGTTCAAGGTCATAGATGATGATCGGATTATCGAAGTTATTGCTGTCGAAAGGAACGTAAATAGGTCTTTGCATTGTTAAACACCTAACAACATAGTTCTATCTCGCCACATAGGGTGAGGCTTTGATTTGGCGCTGGCCTTGGCAGAATCTATAACATCTTCGCAAAACGCAGACCCAACATCCCGATCTATAACCCTGATTATCCATGCGTATAATTTCTTCCACTTTTTTCTCCCTACACAGTTTCGCTCCTTAACAAGCAACCAATAGAAGGAGTACAGGCGATGTAAATCTGATTCCAAGATAACTTGGTTTGGACATTTGAAACATGCTGCAAAGCGGGTGCAGGCTTCGCCGCTTTTCGGGGCATATTTACCATTGGTTGGGTCGGAACATCTCCCGACACCTGTATTGAATCTACCGATCATTATATCGCCAACCTTATCTACTGGTACATTGAGTTTAGCGGCCAGTTCAGCTTCCATGTTGGCGCGGCCTAATAGCGTTTGAGTTAGTACATGACCAAAGAGTTTATGGTCTCGCTCCATCTCTGGTGTAACATCCAGATAGTGCCCATCCATAACCGGAACAGTATTACCTAACATCTTTGATGTTTTTATTGGATCGCCACCCGTAAGTTGCCACACACGAGTAGCAAAGGTTTTTCTCATTCGCTTTACCTGGAATCGTAGCCGCTGGCCTCTATCGCACTTAAGATCCGCTTTATTGTAGATGGCCAACACCGATTTCCAAAAATGTTTATCGTGAAATGGTTCAGGTTCCTGGTTGGATTTTCTGCATAAAAAAAGTGAATCTGAGTCTAACTCTGATCTTATAGGTGCGGTCAACATCTTTACTTCGTTGATCAGGTTTTCGACAGTTTTGTTTGCTGTGAAAATATCTTCAATATCACTACTTGATCGCATAGCCTGGACGCTAGTGTTTGTGCCGCGCTTTTTAAATCCGGTTAGCAGTATATGCGTATCCGGTGATAGAGGATGGGCAGTTATACAATCGGTTTTAAGTGACAATACCGTTGATGTATTGCGTCCTGTCTTAGCTGCTATCAGTAATGCGTAAACCCCCAAAACCTCTCTAAAGGAGCCTTTGAATTCTTGATTTCTTATAAGTTCAACCTGTTTCCAGAGGTGGCGCATGATCCGGCTAATTTCAGATTTACTATAAGGCTCGGCGCCTTTGCCAGAACGGTTAACATTAACAAACGGAGCGTAGGGAAATATTTCTTTAGAAAGCCTCCCCTGCCTGACAAAGAATGTTAAAACAGTCTTAACACTGGTGTAATGCCTTCTTGCACCAAGCATTGATAATTTACCGGTCTCCGTTTTAGATGGTCTGTTACGCAGCCAAATTAAAAATTCATCAATGACAGCACTATCTATTTCTTCAATTGTGCTAACAGGATTCCCTTGATCAATACGGTAATCTAAATACCTACAAAGCTCTTTACATCCGCTAGATGCAAGCACCTGAACAGAATTCACTGACATTTCAAATGAAAGCTGTTGTATTGCATTGAATAAGTCACTGACTAAGCTGTCGCGACCTGCCAATTTAGCCGACTTTAACTGATTGGTCTCTGGCCACCCTAAATAACGATATCGATTAAAATCAACCTTACCCTTGTTGGTGAAAAAAACTAAATCGTGGGAATCAAAACCTTTCTCAAACTTAACCGGAAGGACATTTGCGTTATGGATCTTAAAGTCTTTCTTTTTCCCCATGCTTACCCCATTGCATCCAATTCAGCTTGATAGGTTGATAGCTCATGCTCCTGCAACAACTCAATACAGTGGAGGTAAATAGAGGTGGTAGATATTGAAGAATGACCTAAACGTTTTTGCACCCACGAGAGCGCTTTTGTGGTACCGACACGTTGAGATTCCGCATATAGCTCAATCGTAGCATAGGTATGCCTTAGCATATGTGGAGAAACCTTAAAATTGATCTTTGGTGATTTGCCTTCAGACAGCCTATCGTAGGTATTGTTAAATGCAGTTTCACCATATGGCTGACCAAAACGGTTCAAGAATAGAAATTGTGATTCAAATCCATACTTTTCCACATGCCTACGCCCCCGAACAACACGTTCCCCAAAATGGCGATAATCCCATAGTTCTTTCATAAGTGGTGCCGAGACATAAATCCGCCGAGGTTTACTACCTTTGGTGCGCTGACCACCGTCAACAGGCACCAGGTCGATAGGAATGCGCTTATTGAGTTTCCGTAGTTCTGGTTCGTTAATATTTGATACAACAAAGGAAACAAGCTCATCTTTACGAATGCCAGTGGAGAGTATGAGTTTTGTTGCTAGTCTAAATGTGGCGCTGTCTATAACTGACATTAGTTCTTTACATTGCTCTAGTGACAAAAGCTTGGGTGGCTTTTTAAATGATTTCAGCGTCAGGTCATTACCTTTAACGATTTTTTGACCACGGGTATGACGGAGAAAACCTGGCATTGTTTCTGGCTGCACTTTGAACAGCGTTTCCCACGGCTCAAAATTGATAATGCCAGCGGCGTAGCAATACTCGTAAAAACGCTTTAGAACTGACAGCCGTAAGTTAATTGTGCTGTCTGACACACTCCGTTTTCCACTTTTATCTTTTAACGTTTGAGACCAATTTCGATATAGGGCCAACACACTGACGCTAAAATTCTCAGCATCGTTTAGGTATGGCTCATCCCATGAAAGCTGATTTGCCTCAATGAAAGAGAAATAGTCGTAAAGTGCCGAAGCGTAATTGTTGATAGTACGATGGCTCTGTACGCGGGCGTCCTGAATCGTGAGATAAACAATAAATTGGAATGCTGGCTTTACTATCTCGCAATCATTATCTATTAGGATTGGCATGCCTGGGTAAGGTATACCTTTAAAGGTAAACTCATTTGAGCTGGTGATTAGCTGCATTTATTTATCACTGACACTATCTCTTAAATACTTACACTGAGAATGAAAATAGGAAAAGAGCAATACTTGTCTTACATGCTAAAGCATAATCATTGATGTAACAATGTTAAGTGTATATTATAAGTAACAATATAATGTGGATATTACACGCTGGGCGTCATAGCTTTGCTCGGTTCGCGCAAAGATTATTAGAGAAGAAAAACAACCCTGACACATCACGTATTATTCAAACTTTGCTTCACCACAAGACTGAAGAGGCGCAAAGGGACTATACGGATATAGATTTCAATCACATAAGAAAGGTGGCTAAAAATATGATGCCAAAGCCAAAGAAACGCAGTAGGAAGCCAAGTAACAAATGAAGAAGTTTAAATTCATTAATAACCAGTCAAGGAAAGAATTTCTTGCGCTGCCGGATGTCATTCAAAAACGCTTTGCCAACGATTTGAATGCTATTTGTCAGGATAAAGAGCCATTCAGTAAATTTAAGCATTTGAAAGACAGCGTAGGAGTTGGTGCCGTAGAGCTAATAGAAAATGGCAGGCCAGCTTACCGTACTGTCTACGTGGCAAAATTCGATGATACAGTGTTCATACTTCACTCATTCACCAAGACCACCAACGGCGTTGACCGGAAGGCTATGGACACTGCTAAAAGACGTTACAAACTGATGATGAAAGAAATTAAAGGGTAATATATCAATACTTGTATAAATATCAGTATTGATATATTATGTTTGTAAGTTAATCAAAGAGGTCTAATCATGGCATTAGAATACACGAATATTTTTGACGCCCTTACGGAAGATGCAGCAGAAGCGTCAGAGTTACAAACACGCTCTGACCTCATGATTGCCATTCGAGATATAGTGAATGCGAAAGGGTGGGACCAGAAGCAAGCTGCGGCGGCAATGGGTATCACTCAGCCTAGAGTAAGCGATCTTGTAAATGGGCGGATAGAGAAATTTTCTATCGATAAGCTGATGACCTGCCTATATAAAATAGGTTTTCGCTTCAAACCCCATTATGATAATGAGCAACTTACTATGGATGTTCAGGTGGTTACTAATAACCAGCGCCCGAGTGCGATGGCCTAATTTAGTCATAAAGGTAATAGGGATGAAACCAAATATCGAGTATACAGCGCAGATATTAGACAAGTTCGAAAGTTGTGAGCAATCCCAACTCAGCTTTGTTGAACTGTGGAACAGTTTTGTGCTTCAAGAGGACAGCAACGAGTTTGTCTTTCACTTTAGGCTGTTAGTCGAAAACGGACTGATAAGCAGGCACGACATGATTTCAAGCCCTATTAGCAGTCTTGGTCTGCATTATTCATCACCTTCTGACATAACTATTTTTGATGCTCAACTAAGACTTACACAGCAAGGTCATGATTTCGCAAAAGCATTAAACAATCGAGAAGTCTTAGCAAAATTGAAAGATGGATTTAAAGAGGCTCCTTTTAAAGTCATATTTGATGGTTCTCAGCAGTTGCCGACACATTTCTTCAAAAAGAAGATCGACTCATTAACGGCAGAATAAGAGCAGTGATAAATATGGAGAGAAAGAGATATGGATTTCATGACGCAGATTGTACCCGCTGTAATAGTTATGCTCGCAAATTTGGCTGGCGGGAGTCATGATTCCCCCAAATACGAAATCTGGACCGCAGTATTTGGTTGGACATTTTGTATTTCAATCATATTAGCATTTACATCTGGATGGATTTGGCCAGAAGCTAAACCTTACTTGTTGCAGGTTAGTGGTTTTTCACTATTGACAGCCCTTACCAGAGGTTACGAAAAACTATTGAAGCCGCTCTTCAATACAAAGAAATAGGGAACAGTTTTCGTGAACATACTTTCTGAAGACGGAAAATCAGTCATTAACCTCAAAAGCTGGGATGAAGTATTCGAGAGGCCGGGCTTCAAAAGAGGAGTAAATCCGACTGAAATCAAGCTGAAACGAATTATCGGAAAATATGATTTTAGTGACGAAAATCACTGTGGGCTTAGCTCATGCAATACGTCACATAAAAAGGGCTATTTAGTAGTGTGCGCCAATAACATTGAGACCAACATTGGTCACAAATGCGGCAAAAAGCACTTTGGAGTGGACTTTAAAGAGCTGGAAAGTATTTTCAAAAAGGACATAAACCTCCGCAATGCCAGAGAAAATATACAGCGAAAAATTGGTGAGCTTGATTATATCCGCGAGCGTGTGGCCCGTATGTGGAAACCGGAAGGTTTGGAGTTGTTTTGTAGAGTAAGAGACATCAAATCCAACAAAGGCAGCATTACTGGAGCATTGCGAGTAAAGCTAGAACGGAGAGCGAAGGCTGGTGATGAGAAGGTCTTTGACACAGTTAAAGCATCTGAGGCTGATATTGTTTTAGAGGAAGAAAGACTTAAGAGAGAGCTAAGTGTTAGTGAAAAGCAACAGTTTATGATTAATATTCCTGTAGGCATAATTTATGGCGTAAGGGCGTTCAGTTCATTCAATGTAATAAAAGAAGTTCTCCATGATGAAATGCCTACGTTACTTGATGATCTTGACACACTCGACACTTCTTTGCTCACTGATACTCAACTGCTGGATTGGTCGAAAAGGCTTAATGGTATTGATTCTCGAATAATGGCAGCGCAAGACGCCATTGAAGACTGCAAGAGATTCCTAGTTGACACCAATATTGATTTCATAAAACAGCACAAGCATCTGATTTAACGGTGTAATGGGAAATAACAACAACTAAAGAGTAATCATGAGTAACTATGTAATGAGTGATAAAGAGCAAAATATACGGACATTTGGGACGGATGTAGCCAAGGGGATAGTAGAGGTGGCGTTAACTTGGGCAACAGCTTGGCCATTGATACTTTTATTTGGTGCATATCTACCTAATGCATGGAAAAAAAGACTTTTGGATAGTCTTGTCGATGGTTACTACTTGATTGCAGTAATTGTATCAATAATTGCTTTGTTCTTTCTTCGCCCTTTCTTTCGGTTGATAATTAATTATTTCGTCGCTCTAGCTGCCTATAATGGAGAAGCAAATAGAGAAGGTACAAACACTCAAATAATGCCTCCAAATTCCGAATTATGGTCAAGTGCCACAGGTGCTACATCTCTGCTTTTGAAGTTGTTCGTCATTTCCCAATTGTTGTTAGTTACTTTGACCGACCGTTTTGAAGCAGATGTTCTTAAGAGTGATGTAGACACATTGAAAACACGGGTAAATCTCTTGTATAAAAAGGTCGATCTTTAACAGGAAATACGATGTTTGTTCAACGGCGAGAGTTAGAGAGTTGATCAAGCAGTTAAAAAATGCCTTTAGAGAAAGAAGTTGGGACTACTACGCATAACTACGAAGACGGAATTTCTGATGGTGCAAATTTTGTCAATTTTGAAAGTGATGGTGACTATGTAAGTGGTGTATCGTACTACAAAGTCGTCATATTAAATTAGGTAGAAAAAATAATGAGTAATCAAAGTACATTGACAGCAATTTTTTTAGAAGCTCAGAGCGAAATTGAAAAGAAACACGATCAGGTTATAGGATTGGGCAGACCACCATCTGCACCAGCTGAGTTGGCAACTTATATGCTTTCTGTAGGGGACATGAAGAACCATAATAATCCCCGAATTATTGCTACTTTAGATGATTCAAAAAATGAATATCACATTAACTGGGGTACACCATCTAAGAATAAATTCGAAGACAAAAGCTACCGAGTTAATAAAGCTGAACTGACGACTGGTTGGTTAGTAGAGTTTGTTGAGTCGAATCTGCTATCTATCGAATAGGAAACACCTATTTGTAGCGGCCTGACATCTTATTTTGCCTGACCCGATTTTATCAGCATGTTCTGACCCACAATCATTGATTCTACCCTATGAGGCTGGCTCACTTTAATTAAGAATGGAACCACATTGATTAACACTGGGACTGATTTCATCGGCTTGGACCCACTTTAATCGACTCTAAATTGGCAGTCCTGCTTCACGCATTTCAGCTGTCATTTCTTTCGCTCTATTTGGTTCTAGCCCTCCAGAGAATAATTTTCTTATTTCGGATGGGCGATAGCGGAATTGTTCAGCAATGACGCGCTCATTGTAACCATGCCTGATAAGTGTCGGTTCAATTTCATATATGCGGCTAGACAGTGTTTCCTCCAAAAGGTCAACATTGATAGGTTTTATACCGACTTTGTAAGCTTCTTCTAGGGCTAATGTTAGGGAAGATGCGAATAAGTCCTGAATGTGAGATCATAGCTGCATAGTAAATCACAGCCATTACCGCCCATGAGCCAACAGTTAACTTTTGCCGATAGTGAGTTTTCCAGCAAACGTCGCCAGACGAGAAAAGAGATTTTCTTATCCAGAATGGATAACCTGCTGCCGTGGTCTCAACTGCTGGAAGTGATTGAACCCTTTTATCCTAAAGCAGGCAATGGCAGACGTCCGTATGCGCTTGAGACCATGTTTCGCATTCATTGTATGCAGCAATGGTATAGCCTCGGTGATGAAGCGATGGAAGATGCGTTATATGAAATTGCTTCGATGCGTCAATTTGCGCAACTATCACTGGATAAAGCCATTCCTGACCGCACAACCATTATGAACTTCCGGCACTTGCTGGAAAAACACAAGCTGACTCGCCAATTATTCAAAACGGTCAATCAATGGCTGTCTGACTGCGGTGTGATGATGACGCAGGGCACACTGGTGGATGCCACGATTATTGAAGCCCCCAGCTCCACTAAAAACAAAAAGAATGAACGTGACCCGGATATGCATCAGACCAAGAAAGGTAATGAGTGGCACTTCGGTATGAAAGCCCATATCGGTGTGGATGCCAAGAGCGGTCTGACTCATACGCTGGTGACCACCGCCGCCAACGAACATGACCTGAATCAGATGAAGAACCTGTTGCATGGCGATGAGGAATTCATCTCTGGCGATGCTGGATATCAAGGCGCAGAGAAGCGTGAAGAACTTAAAGAAAAGGATGTGGAATAGCTGATTGCTGAGCGTCCCGGAAAAGTTCGGGCACTGAAAAAGCATCCCCGCAAAAACAAAACTGCCATCAACATCGAATATTTAAAAGCCAGCATTCGGGCGAAGGTGGAACACCCGTTTCGCATCATCAAATGCCAATTTGGTTTTATCAAAGCTCGCTATAAGGGATTGATAAAAAATGACTCACAGTTAGCCATGCTATTCACCTTGGCGAACCTGTTTAAAGTAGACCAGATGTTACGACGACAGCCAAGATCTGTCTAAAATCCGGGAATAGCCCGGAATAAGGCCAAAATCCTGCCTAAAACAACGGCATATTGGCCTAAATTGCAAAATTAGAGTTTAAAAATTAGGCAGGTGATGCTGCGGCTTAACTAAGCGTTAAACTGCGGGACTTATTCGCAGTTTCCCTAGTTTGCGGCTAGTTTTGCGGAGCAGGCTGACTATGGGCTGAAACCTTTGTGTATTTACTGAATCTGGTAAGATTTCTAATCACATTTGGTATTTAGTGCAATTAACGAAGCAATTGCTGCATCGCTGAACTTGAGGAACAGTTTTGAGCAACTGGAGAACCGCAATTTTTGGAGGAACAGTTTCGCCTGGTGCAGCAGAAGCAGGATGGGAAAAGCAACAAAGCCAATGTAACCAGGGCTGGGGGAGCTGTTTAATGAAACAGAAGAGATAGCCGCTGAACCTAACACTGAGCAGGAAGCTATTTACTCTGTCCGCACAAAGCGCAACCCGCTATCCCAAGCACCGCGTTAGGACGTGATAGTTCACGATATTGCTGAGGAAGATAAAGTCTGCTTTCACTCTCCTATATTTTCTTTGTAATTAATTCAGGATAATAAGGAATTATTTACAAATCTTTTAAGTACCTCCAGATCCTAAGAGCGCAGAGATGCTTCAATTTAAGCTGCCGGCAGCTTGGTGCGAGGGGAGTATTAGAATTTCATACGCACGATAACAAGCGACTGGCATAAATGCTGCTTGCCTACTGCTTGCCTACAAAGTTCCGAAGTTAGGTGTATAAACCATAAACAAGAGGAAATAATTTATGTCTCATAATAAATTTACTAGTTGTATTGAAGCTTGCTACAAATGTGCAACTGCCTGCGACCATTGTTCAACTGCCTGTTTGCAGGAGCCTGATCCTGCGAAAATGGCAGATTGCATACGTGCAGACTTAGACTGTGCTGATATCTGTCGGCTAGCTGCGGCAGCAATGGCGAGAGGAAGTGAGCATGCCAAGCAAATCTGCCGTCTCTGTGCTGACATATGTGAAGCTTGCGGTGAGCTTTGTGCTAAACACGAACCGGATCATTGTCAAGAATGTGCTCGTGCTTGCAAATCTTGTGCTGATGAATGCCGTAAGATGGCTGCCTAAGCTAAGTAAACCGTACTTTGGGAGCGCAGAAGACACATCTAGCGCAAGAGTTTCTTCATTGCGCTCTCAATATTGAGAAACACCTTTCATTAGTCCAGTATATTGGCTCGGATGGGTGACATTGAGGTCAGTTCATGCTTCTTAAGTACCGTATATTTTTGATATTATCCGCTAGAACCCTTCTTTCAGCAGAGGTCATTTTTTTGCTCGATTTTAGTTGAGGTTTCGGACCCTAAGAACCCACTGTATTCTTCCGATTCTGCTCGTATTTACTGAGGATTTAATCTCATTACTGATGCTAATCAGGTTCGACTGCTTGTTGCCACTGTATTAAAAACTCCTTTATGACTTCCTCATCTACTTGAATTAACAAAGACATGCTCACCAGGTAGTAGTATCCCATTGGCTTGGGGCTACTTGCATACCATTATTTATTTGGAAACTGCTGAGGAATCAAAAATATCTGGTGCAATTAAAGTATACCCTTAACGCACTTTCAATTATTTAGTGCATTAATTCAAAAAATAAACCTATAATGCACTCACATTAAGACACCATTGTAAAACGCACTGAAATCTATGTTTCGAGTTTATGGGTACCTAAGAGCTTCAACCGAAGAGCAAGATGCAACCAGAGCTAAAGCTGAATTAGAAAAATTTACCGAACAATTAGGGTTCGGCGTTGCTCACTGGTTTATTGAAAATGAATCCGGCGCAAAATTACAACGGCCTGAACTTTTTAGGTTACTGGATATCGCCATGCCTGGTGACGTTTTATTAGTTGAGCAAATAGACAGGCTAAGCCGGCTCAAAAGTGAAGATTGGGAACAGTTGAAGCGGCTGATTAACGATAAGAATATTCGTATTGTTTCACTTGATTTGCCGTCCAGTTTCGCATTGATGCGCAACGCTGATGAATTCACTGAACGCATTCTCTCTTCAATTAACTCAATGATGCTTGATTTCCTTGCTGCCTTTGCCAGAAAAAATTACGAAGAGCGACGCAGGATGCAAGCGCAAGGGGTCGCCAAAGCCAAAATAGAGGGGAAGTATAAAGGCCGTCGCGAAGACAAAGACTTGCATAGTAGGATATTGCAACTTCTCGATGATGGACGTAGTTATAACTTCATTGAAAGGACAATAAGTTGCTCTAGGCACACTATTTCTAAAGTTAGCAAACGCCGTAAGGCAGCACTTGAAGAAGAGGTTCTGTAACTGTGCCATGAAAGCCAAACGGATTGCGCCAGAGGTACTTTTAGATCTGTCTTCACGGATGGAGCTATTCCCTGCGCGTTCCGATGAGCGCAAAAACATTGTTAAATCAGCATGTGATTTATATGGTGTTTCCAAAAGCACTCTTTATCGGCAACTACGTTCTGTAAACAAGCCCAAACCACTGAAGCGCACAGATTCAGGCAAATCAAGAGTCATTCCTATATCTGAGATGGAGAAGTATTGCGAGATTATTGCCGCGTTAAAAATTCGCACCACCAACAAGAATGGACGGCATATCTCTACGAATGTTGCTATTGATTTGCTGGAAAGTACGGGTGTTGATTCAGAATACGGTTTTATCAAGCTAGAAAAAGGTAAGCTCAGCAAAACAACCGTTAACAGGTATCTAGCGCAATTTGGGTTAGACAAACGCAACCTTATTAAAAACTCGCCGGCCGTCAGGTTTCAGGCTAGACACAGCAACGAGTGCTGGCAATTTGATTTAAGCCCTTCTGACTTAAAAAGTGTAGACGAACCGCTTTGGTATGACGAATCTAAAGGTCTGCCTATTTTAATGCTTTACTCTGTCGTTGATGATAGAAGCGGCGTTTGTTATCAGGAATACCGAAATGTTCACGGTGAAGACGCAGGTAACGCGCTGCGCTTCCTTTTTAATGCCATGTCCCCCAAGTCAGACCCAGATCTGCCCTTCCAAGGGATCCCACACATGATTTACATGGACAACGGGCCAATTGCACGAAGTCGGGTGTTTCAGTCTGTGATGAAGTACTTAGGCATTGATGTGAAGATACATATGCCAGATAGCAAGGATAAACGGCGAAAAACTGCTAGATCAAAAGGTAAAGTAGAAAGGGCCTTTCGCACAGTAAAAGAATGCCACGAGGTCCTTTATCACTTGCGAGAGCCAAAGAACGAAGTCGAAGCTAATCAGATGTTGAGCGATTATCTGAAGAAATATAACGACCATCAACATCGAGCAGAGCCACATTCTCGGATGGAGGACTGGCTTCAGAATATCGACGGTGCTGTTAGACAAATGTGCAGCTGGGAGCGTTTTTCATCTTTCGCACGCGAACCTGAAAAACGGAAAGTAGGTATTGATGCCAGAATTCCCGTTGACGGCAGTGTATATGAGGTAGATCCCGACCTCGCAGGTGAACAAGTCGTACTTTGGTGGGGCCTGTTTGACGACGAATTGTATGTTGAACATGATGGACAACGATACGGTGCTTATTTCCCGATCAGTGGTCCAATTCCGTTGTACCGATATCGTAAGTTTAAACAAACCAAAACAGAGAAGCGGCTTGGAAAACTCGAAACGCTAGCAAAGTCACTTAAATTACCGGACTCTGAAAACGATGAGAATCACCAAGTTATTTTGTCAATGAAGAACGTAGTTGAGCCAGTACCAACGCGAGAATTTG
>Ga0208815_1000116_pt1 | contig 26236 bp, 33 predicted proteins | sample Virmet3438_5245_FD_185733 | JGI IMG/M metagenome (GOLD analysis project Ga0208815, IMG submission 185733) | Marine viral communities from the Southern Atlantic ocean transect to study dissolved organic matter and carbon cycling - metaG... | ecosystem: Environmental > Aquatic > Marine > Oceanic ... | reverse complement strand
TATGCCGCTGAAAAACTTGTTGGCGGATTTAAAACAGTTGCATTTGTCGAATGTGAACCATTTTGTCAAAAGGTATTAAAAAAGCATTGGCCCCATGTCGAACAATTCCATGACATCAGAACCTACAACCCCGAACCATATTCAGCAGACGTTATTTGTGGGGGATTTCCTTGCCAATCAATCTCAAACGCGGGCAAGCGCGAAGGGATCACAGAGACTTCACAATCTGGTTTGTGGTACGAACTCTATAGAGTCATTTGCTTATTACAGCCGCGATACATCGTCTTGGAAAACGTCTCAGCAATCCTTTCTAGAGGACTTGGAATCGTTCTCGGAAACTTGGCCCAGGCAGGGTATAACTGTGAATGGTGTTGCATACCAGCGACGTATATTGGAGCCTGCCACCAGAGAGATCGTTGGTTTCTTGTTGCCTACCCCTCTAGCGTCAGCGATGGATCGCAAATCGAAATTCAAGCAAGGGGGAACACCTTTACTAGGGGCTCTACTACCAACACCAATGGCATCGCTAGGCATGTCAATGAGCCTTACAAAGAAGATGGCAAAGCTAGAACACAAGAAATATTTAGAGACAGAAATGGCGGCAAGAATACATACACATGGCGAAACACACCTCACGAACTCAAAGGAGATTGGCGAGAATGGAGTATTAAACCCGTCATTTGTAGAACTTCTAATGGGGCTGCCTCTGGGCTGGACAGAACTAAAAGATTGAAGTCGTTGGGAAATAGCATTGTGCCTCAAGTTGCAGCGATACCACTACAAAGGGTTTTAGATTTAGAAAAACTTACTGTTTCTGCTTAGACCTATTGCTTAAAGGGTCTACCCCTGATATATTTATTAGATCGGTCGCGCTGCGTTTGTTGACGTACCACCGATATACACAAGTTTTTTAAATCAATGACATCTTTTACATGCGTTATGGCATGGCTTTGCGCCTTGCTTGTTCTTCCTTTCGTTGTTCTTTGGTGGGCTTGCGAGTCACGCCATACAACAATTAACAAAATGAGATCATGGGGTTATACGTGGAAACAAATTGGCGAAAAGTATGGGGTAAGTTCCTCTACTGCTAGACGATGGGCTAACGCTTAATATTGTGGGCCAGCTCAACCGCTGCTTTGCTCAATGGTGATGGGGATAAACATTCCAACTGCTGACCCATTTATAATCTAACTCTGTATATTTAGTACGCAAGCATAGTAAAACTTATGCGTCGCTTATTAGATTGGTTAGGTTCAGGCTTTGTTTATAGATCCCCGACGAATAAAATTGAAGCTTGGAGAAAGAACGCGATGTACATGACAAGCCGTCAACTTAGACATCTAGCAGGAACAACTAGCCATGTATCAAAAGCCGTTTTAATCAGTCGCTATATCAATGAAAATATGTCTAAAAATGAGTATGATTAAAAGGTACCTTACCCCCTTTGCCTGTATTAGAAATTAATTATTGGGAAGCTATTAAGCCCTTGATTGTTAGAGGACATCAGGGGTTTTTTAGTGTTTACCTATTGCGCCAATTCTTATTCCTTTGTGTCCCTTCAAGCGCTGCAATCTTCTGTTCTACCAACGCTACCCGCTTAAATAATGCCCTTACGTCTTTATCTTTCCTGTTTACCACAATGCTAAGGGTGAACAAGAAAATAGAGACTACTGCCCCTATACAAGCCGCTATAACTTCATTCATAATCTTTTAAAAGTCTTTTCCATTTTTCATAGATAGCAATCTCAGCTCCAAGGCCCGTAAAAGTTGAGGCGTGTTTATGGTTTGGCGAGTCTCTTTGGTCTAAACGGTAATACAGATTCATCCTCTCAGTTCTTGCGGCGTTCTCTGCCACGGTTAAGTCATGCCACATGCTAAGCCTAGACAATAATCTATAGTTTATTACGATAGAACAGTAAAGCAAAAGCTTATGACTGAACAAGCAACAAAGAAACCAGAGGAGGTTAAAAAGAATCCTCTACAAAAACTGAAAGAGGGGTTAGATGATAAAGAAGAACAGTTAGCGATTATTGGCGTTTTTGTTAGGTTAGGTGTCGTTGTTTGGACGGGTTTTATCGTAACTTTAAATTATATTTCTATCCCCGGATATGCCTCTGAACCTAAAGATATAACTTTCCCGGCTTCGTTACTAACAGGCGCATTAGCTAGTTTTGGACTTGAGGCATCAGGGAAGAAAAGAGGAGATGGAACATTCAAAGTTGACGAAAAAGATAAGCCATTAAGTAAAAAAGATATTGAGGCATTGTTGCTGAATCAATCAGGTAATTATCAAACAATTAGAGTAGAAACCCCAATTAAATTAGTACCAGTTGAACCGAAAATTGATCCGATCTCTGGTAAAGAGATAGACCCACAATCAGGCAAGTTAAAACCATGAAACGACTATTAATCCCCTTTGCTTTCTTTCTGGCTGCTAGTCCCTGCTTTGCAAACTATAAGCACGAATTGAAGACAGTTGTTAGCGCTGATGTTGCTGGTAGCTATTCTCACGCAAAACGCATTGGAAGTTCATATTCATTTAGTTCTGAAGGAATAACCGCAAGTACTATTACAGGCCTCGTTGCACCCGCTTCAAGCAATAGCACCCATACAGGAGTTGCAGCCACTTTAGGTACGCAAGCTTTCAGCCAAACGGCAGCAGGGGCCAGTACTTCCCTAACACAGTCATTTTTGCAAGGCGATGTTGTGCCTACTCAAACAGGGCTAGGCCTAACTCATGGGGCAACGACTACTTTATTAACTCTGGGCGACACTATTTCCTATAGCGGTGGAAACTCGAACGGGACGGCGGTCGGTCTTACTCAGGCAGGGGCTATCACACTAACTCCGGGCGGTAGCGGATCTACCGTTTCAGGAAGTATTTCTAGTACTATAGATATTCATTAATATGTATGAAATATTTATTATTTTTCTTTCTCTTAAATGTAATTAATACAGCCAAAACCCTAGCCGTCCCAGTAATTCCCAATTTTGGGTCAGGTCAGACTCAAAGTACCACCGAGGTTAAATCTCGCACCGTGGAACGGATAGAAAGCTTTCATTTTAATACAGGCTATACTTTTAATCAGTCTGGCAGCAACATAAAAGTTATAGGTAGTACATTAACGCCCCAAACTGTTAATACTCAAACTCAAACAGTAAACGGAATATCTTCAACATGGAAATCTATTGATCTAAATACTAAACCACAATATGAACAAGTCGTTGCTGGAGCTGGTACACAATACAACGAAAGCCTAATGGGGCCGGGATTAGCTGAACACGTTATTATTGACCGCACTATTGATACTGAAAGTATAACAAATTCAACGAGTATCTTTACACAGTGAAAAGGATATTATCTGTTTTAATTATTAGTTTGTCTGGACAATTACCAGCATTAAGCGAAGGCGTTTCAATGCAAAATAATCCTATCTCGAATAGTAGTGGTGGGGTAAATGTGACTGCAGTGCAAAATGTTCCTTCGCGTCAATTTACAAATATTTATAGCTTGCAACAACTACAATGTCAGTCAGACACATTCGTTATACAGCCATTTATTACTTCTAATATGAGTTTCCAAAGGCCACAAAGAGACGTTAGATTAGATCCAATTTATGATGATAGAGATTTAACAGGTTTAATAACTCAAGATGATAATGGTAATGATGTAGATGGGCCTGACGGGTTGCCAGATAATCCGGGTAAAGTTGTTGGTTATAAATCAGTTCAATTAAATCCTCAAGATTCGTTCGCAGTGTCGCCGGGAATTAGCCTGAGCTTCAATATTAATATGGATAGAAAGGCAGTTCGTAAGTGTAGACAAGGGGCAGCAAAAATTGTTGAATTATTAGATTTACAGGTAGCAGATAAGCGCTTGAGTCTGGAAGTAGGCAGGCTTTCAAAATGCGGGGAATTATTAACAAAGGGAATAAGATTTAAAGAAACCAGCTCATTCGCAAAATTATGTGACGATGTGGAGGTCGTGAAATTTATTCCAAAAAATACCCTCCCTGACCATCAACACTCATTAGGGTCTATTTCTTCAGAAGTGAACGCCAAAGAAGATTAACTCTATTCTTTTCCCGTTGCGCTCTTATCTTTTCCCCTCTTGATAACGGTTTTTCTTTTTTACCTAATTTCTTCTTAACTGCTTTAATAATTTTTTTCTGTAGGGGTTTGGTTCTTTTTTTTATTAGCTCAGTTAAAGGGGCCGCCATTAATGCGGATGTTGCGCCAAATAACGCCGTGACCATTACCCCAGAAACTAAAGCCGGGGGCGGGGTGAAATGATCAACAGTTTCAATAATTTTTATCGGCTCATATACAGCTACACATTCACCTGAAATAGCGTCGATTTTATAAGCCGTAATTCTACCTCTACCATATTTACCAATGCTATTTATTGGCGCGGCTCCATTAGGCGGGCAGTCTGGAGGGGGCGGGTTATAGCCTGTAAAGCTTGTAGTTTGTTTGTTAGTCGTACTTTGTTGTTTAGTTTCTTCCGGCTCCCGTGGCGTTACTGATAAAGGTTTTGTTTTTACTACTTCTAATTTTTTGTAATAGTCAAGAGGATAAAAAACGGGCTGCGAATAATCGCATAAAATCATTACGCCGTCAGGGTCATTATCAAAGTGTCCTGCACCTCCTGTTTCGTCGTCTCTTGTCTCAACACACCCCGGCATGTCTATAACAAGGGGATCTAAAACAAAAGGTAATTGAGTACTAACTGACGGGGGTAATATTAACGGCGGCTCTAAAACTATCGGGTCGGCAATTCTAGGCTCTGCAATTCTAGGTTCAATGATTCGCGGCTCTTTAATATCCAATTAGCAATCTACGAAGTCGCCACCAATATTCTTGCCAATCTGACCAGCTTTTTTAACAGCGAATGCACTAGCAACCCAACCTATGATTGGGATATTAGATAAGGTACTAGCTGCAGGTGTAGCCGTAACTAAAGAAGTCCCTACGATCTCCCCGTTAGATTCTGCGCTGCCTTTATTCTTGATGCACTGCAAATATTCAGCCGTTAATCTCGCGCTATCTACAGGGTGATGTGCAATATATTCTTTTCTGCTGTAGTCAGTTTTTCCATGCCATTTAGTCTTTTCTTCTGAGAATAAGGTTGTCTTAGGAGAATGCATATTTAAAGTCATCATCACGTCTAATTTCTCTCCATCCTTTGTATATCGTAATTGTGATGCGCTGTTGTCTGTCGTAGCCAATCGGGCTAAATCGGGTATTCCATTATTAGCTTTTGATAGAAGAGACATTGAAAGGAACGATTGACCTATCAAGCCAAGGCCGAGCAATCCGGGTAAGAAGTTTTCTTTCATTACTTAAATGGCAATGCTGGACCCGTTGCACTTGGTAGTTTTATTTGTTGTTTTATTTGATGTTGAATAATATCTACCATTTGGTCTTGAAGCGTAAGCATCATCCCATTTACAAAATCAGCCCGTTTGAAATAGATATATCCACCTCCAATGATCATGGTCAAAGACATAGCGAAAGAAGCAACGCTAATGCCATCTAAAATTTTTCTTACCATTAAAAAGTAAGCCTTGCAGTCATACTCTAATGTGTCTACTTATGCTTAGCAACCTAAGACGGTTTTGTAGGCCAAGTAACAGAATGAGGCCAGCCAGAGTCATCAGCAGGTAGATCTCTTAAAGCTTGTCTATATGTTGCCCACTCAGTAACCTTTGCTGTTGCTAATCCTCCTTTATCTGCTGTTTGCGTCCAATCACTATCTTTTAATAGTTGATCACGTTCTGACCTTTTACCAGTAGCAGCGTTATTATCTATTGCCGTTTTTGCGTCTCCTGTAGCTGTAGATTTTGAAAACTTTGTATACCATTTACCGTCTTTCTGTTCAACTCCATCCCTAACAGAACTATCGTAAGGAGGTGTTAAAGGAGAAGCGGCGGGGCCATCAAACACCCAATCATAACCAAGAGAATTAACAACGGTTTCGGTTAATGGTTTAGGGATTGATATATTAGGAAATTCACGGCGAAACATTGATTCACCAATGATTAAAGAACCATCTGATTGTTTTCTAAATTCAGTCATGAGTAATAAATAAGGGTGGAAAATAAAGGGGTTAAATTCATATAAATCCCCCCATTAAGCGTGTGCATAATAGATATATTTTTTCCCTGACTGGTTAACAACATTCCAGTTTCCAACTAAAGTAAATCCAGTTGAAGTTGGTGCTCCATATGGATCTGCACCTTGTCCTGAATCAATATCTAATCTTAACGCTTCATCATCACCTGCACCCCAGCCTCTCAACGTATCCAAAACGACCCAACCTTCAGAAGCAGTTGAGGATTTAATGATGACAAATCTGGGCTGAAAGCCTCCATCTGGGATTGTGATTGTCTGTTCAGAATTTGAACCATCGTAGTAACCGCAATGCGAAACCCCTTTGACTGAGGAGAAGAGAAAGGCCGAATAATAATCTCCACTATTACCTGTATTAGTTGAATCACCGACGGTGAATACTGAAGAGGTCGGGGCTGTATCGTTAAATCTACTTGTAGCAGCTTGTTCTTCACTATTTGAGTTCAACATCAAATAATATTGTTCTGGGTTAGTTCCTCCGTTAAGCCCTTTATGGTAAACCGCCCACGACTGACTATTAGTTCTAGTCTTTATCCAAATCATCTCAGGCACTAAGTCGGGGCCTAGATTATGACTAATTGACTGAGCCGAACCCGTCCCTTTGTAGACTACACAATCAAAACCCGCGTGGCGTTTCCACATCCAGCCCTGCAAACCAGTACTAGCCCAACTGGCAGAAAGAAAACCTTCATTACTATGAAAAGTTACTTCAGCGCCATTTGCTGAAGCCATAGTGCCATTTGTGTTTGTATACCATTGCCCATTTTTCGTTAACCTACTTCCTATTTTCCAGTCACTAGTTGAACCAGGGCTTCTCCACAAAGCCATGTCGACAGGAAATCCAGAATCTATAGATGGAATAGTTGTCGATCCATTTCCAACATCCATAGCGAATACATCACTAGCCGTTTCAATCGCCTTCATTGTTCTTCCAGTCTCTGCCGCGATAGCGACATACATATAACTCTTGCCTGAAACGTTTATACCTGAAGCTCCGCCAGTTTGAAGCAAATAACCATCTGGTAATGGATCACTTGTCGGCCAACTCCATTGATTGTGATCTACATCAACTTCTACGGCTCTATCCCTTCCTCCAGAATCCGAATCTGTTCCCCGTGCAGTCCAGCCTCTAATATTATCTTGAATCATTGGGCGACCCATATTCGGGTCTGGATCACTTTCTATTTGTTTGGTTAATAACCAACCAGGCTCAAACGGTAATGAAATTTTATTATCACCTGCTGAACCCGAGCCATTGTAAGTACCACATGAAATAATTGATTGCGTCCCATCTGGTCCAAATTCCGCTTCTTCGTGAGCAAAAATAAAAGCTATATAACTACCAACTTTATCATTATCTTTACCTACCACAAATTCACTGGCACTAACACTATTTACGGAAAGATGGGTATCAGTCGAAACGGCACCATTAGAATTTAATTTCCAGTATTGATTAGTACTAAGACCACGATGCCAGCAAATCCAATCTGTCGATGAGGTGTATGCCTTCAACATAATAAAACCGGGAACCGAGCCAAGATTGTGGCTTAGGGTTCTTGCCGATGTACCATCAGAACCGCTTTTACTCCAAGTAACTATATCAAGAAATTTTTCTTTCTTTTTAAAAGTCCATGAAATATAGTCTTCACCATTAGCATTTTCTCTAGTACCTGAGCCTATTGAAAAACCGTTATTGTTAAAGGCACTAAAACCATTAGAGCCATAATTCCAAGAAGACGCTAAGTTAGGTGAATTATAGAAATAGAGATTATCAGCAGCAGAGTAAAAAGTTTTAGTGAATAACATATGATCACTAACATTTGAGCCAGTTGATCCGGTTAACTTTTTAATCCATATGATTCCGTCTTCTGAACTACTTAAATCAATATCTGTATTTATTGATCTTGCTGTAGTATTGCCACGATATGCATAAGTTTTAAAAACATCTTCTACACCTATTTTTTCGCCACTACCAGCAGCCCCAGCGGCTCCAATTGCAGAAAGTAATTTAAGGTCCATAATTAATACTTAAGTTGTGTAATCAACAACACTAAATGCACGGTAAGTAGTGCCGCCATCGTCTGTTATGAAACCGATTAGATGGGTTTTCGATGCTGCTAAAGTTGGGGCAGTATCAGCAGGCCATTTAACGGTGCCGCTTGCTAAGGTCCACGCTGTTGTATAAGTTACGTTTGCTAATTCCAAAAGAAAACCATAACAACGACTCGCAGGAGGATTACTAAAAGTCCATGAAGTTACATTGGCATTTTGAGTAAGAGTGAAATAATTTCCCGTCGATAAATCTAAAGTAGGTGTTGCAGATTGGGCAACGGTAACTATATTTTGCGCGAATGTTCCTGATAGATCAAAATCAGTATTTGCTGCTGCTGCTGCCCCTGTTCCGATAGCAAAGTTAGTGACATTTGAGGGCGCGGAGTCGTTAGCCCACTCAAGTGTCGTAGCCGTAGAACTACTTTTTAAAACTTGACCAGTTGCAGGAGTGGTATTCGGTAATGTGAGCTCAATGTCTGTTCCACTCCCATTGTCCGTTACAACCTTGTCAATTTTTATAGAACCGTAAGCCATGATGTTTTAAAGAAGTACGAGGGTTTGCTGCGCGGAAATAGTAATTGTTACTCCAGAGTTTACTGCTATTGGGCCAACTGCGAAACCATTCTTCTCTAACGTATAGCTTGATGAAACTGTAACGTCGTTTTCTGTAACCCATGTAGCCGATGCACCGGCACCGCCTCCCGCATAATCAAGAGATGTCCACGCAGTAGAACCATCGCCTAGCTTATATTTTTTAGTATCTGATTCATGGCCCAATTCTCCAGCCAAAAGAGTAGGGTTTGCGCTTGTCCAATTAGCGGCGGTGTCTGTTCTTTGCTGTAGTTGTACCCTTACTGTTGTTTGTGTCATGCTCCGCTAGCTATACCCGTTATTATTAAATATTCTAGTGTAGATCCTGTATGTGGAGTTGCATTATCGCAATTAAAAATAAATGGTCCAGTACCATTAACAAAGAAACTATTAGTTACAGAAGATTCGGTTGAAACCGTCGACGCATTTTCGCCATTTAATCGATAAGTTAGATTGATACCTGTTAAAACTAAAAGAGTTATTTCTATATCATGGAAAACGCCCCGTTGCGTTTCATTTGGTGTTGAGGCGTATCTATAAAGACTCGTGCTTTGCGTAATATTTGCCCCGCCGAAAACAGTAATAGGAACTTTAAACTTATTATGTTGTCCCGCTGCCTCTAAATAGTGATCACGAAATAATGTTACTTCGTCTTGCGTAAGATCTGAATACCTGAACGTGATTTGATGGGAACTGAGCACGTTAGAACGCCGAAACCTTATCGGGCCTGATGTCAAAGTGCTTGATTCACTTACATTTAAACGGCCTATGTCATAACTTATAGAGTTTGGATACCTTGAGTCGGGATAATCGTTCATTGTTAAATCGTATAAGGTGGCAGCAATTCAAGACTGACAGATATATTAATTTGTCCGTTAACTTCATTAATCGTAGGACTTTCTAAATAACGCCATTTATAACCAGTCGGGAAAGCTAAATTAGTTGCAACAAGTGTTTCCGTTGATAAATCAAACGGCTCGAAATGACCTGTGAAAGCAAAGTGACTTACTAGACTTTGTTGCTGCGCTCGCGTAACACTTAGGAAAGTCATTCTTAATCTGTGTCCGTATGAAACCGATGAATGCCTAACCATCGTTTGCTCTCCAGAAAGTTGAACCAGATTGCTACTAGCAACTGACCCCGGTGTATAAACACGCGAACTAGGAGAAAGTGAAGGAAAATTAGCTGCCATAATTATGTAAACGTATATTTGAAGCCGTCATCATCACTTTGTCTACCGTTCCATGTCGCCTCTACTTCCTTATTAAATTGATCTGAATCATCATTTGAAAATTCCCATACACCCTCTATTGCCCAATAACTGCCCTTAGTAGCGCCGCCGGGACTCATTTGAGGCGACCAAAACATACCGGTATAACAACCTGCATTATCAGCATCTCGGCCGACGCCTCCTAAAGTATTGCAAGCTGTACTTCCTGTTGTAGCTTGATTAGATCTAACGTTAGCCCTCCAAGGTTTCGGCCCTGCTGGTGGATAAGTCATGTTTCCATAATTCCCTGAAGTAATTGCACCCGTTGGCCCCCCGCATGTAAAAGCATTATTAGTACAAGTATTTCCCGCCGCAATAGTTAAGTAAGTAGCATAAACATAATAATAAGGATCTGTTCCAGCATTTGTACGTTTAAACCATGTAGTAAATCTAGGTGTCACCGTTGTTTCTTCTACTACATCGTTATATAACCCTTGACCAATAGGGAACTGTCCAGCGGCAATATGCTTAGTTGTTGTACCTTTCCATCGTACATAAGTATAGTCAGCGGGATTTACCTCTATAGGTCCAACTGTTCCGATTTCATGAGGCGTACCAAATCCATCATCACTCGCAGGATCAGGACATGAACCTTCTGCGATAATCCAATGATCAATATCAGCCGATGTTAATTCCATAGTTCCACGTCCATCGCTTGAATCTTCACAGCTAATTAATGTTTTGACTCCCCATGTAGGAGAAGGTGTATTACTTCCAATTTTATTTCTGCGATACCAACACACCCGACCATTTGCACAAGCTCCGCCAGATGCTGTTAAGGTGTCGCCTACTTTTAAAGGTTCATCATCTGTTCTATCATCTGTGATTTCTGCTGTTAAATCTTCTTCTAAAGGATCGAGAACCAAGTCTAATTCTTCAAATAATAATCCTTCATTAAATAGTCCTAAAGTAAAATTCGTATTTCCAAGAGAAGGCCAAGTCACACCGTCGTATGGAATATTACCTGTTCCGCTGTTGGAGTGGCACGTAACATCTGTTCTTGATGTTGGTATAACTGTGCCAACCGCTGTAGCTGATGCCACCGCCTGAGCAATTATTGAACGTTTAGAGCTATCGACTGGAAAATGAATGAGATCTAACCTAACAATTCCTGATGTTGTTTTTTCCAAGCGTTCTAATTCATATAAATAATCGTGATAATCAACAGTACCGGCGTTGGTTTCCCTTCTTAGCCTGACTCTGACAATATCGCCTAATGCAAGGGTGCTATTAAAAGTTGAGGGTCTTACAGAAATCCTTAGAGTATGTGTAATGTATTTTCTTTTGGCTATTTGATATGCACCGTATTTAACAGCATGAGATTCTGAGCAACACCATTGAGATAAATCATATTGAATAATAACGGGATTACTTACCCCGGTTTGTTGCACTTCAGATGTCCTAATAATTGGTAAGTCATTATCATTTTGTTGCTTCCACATCACTAAGGCTTTTGCATCTTGCCGTTCAGTGATCGGGATATATTCAATTTCAAAACTACCGTCTAATATATGGTCCTCTGTAAATCCAAAACTCGGAATAACAGTATTAGTTGAATTAATAGTATGGTCAGAATTAACTTGCACCCGAGGTTTAAAGCATTTTTTTCCATCTTTTTCAGATAAGCGAAGTAGAAAAAGATTTCCTGTTTGGGTTAAAAAATCTTCTAAATTCTGCGATTGAGAAACAACACCATTACATAAGAAATTATTTGTATTTAAAAAGTTTGCCGCCGCCGTCATTGACGTTGTATCGATCATGTCATCTGGAAGCCTTTTCGATTGTTTGATTAAATAAATAGCTAAATCAATAAAGTTATTACTTGACCCAAGAGTGCTATCTAATATCCTTGTGACCTTTAAACCATTTTCTACATATACATAAATTTGACGATCCCACGTACGGTCGCCATCATCAAAAGTGTTTGTATAGGATAAAGCCGTTAGATCAGTAAATACAGCATCAGTACCCGGATAGCTTGGAATATTGTCCCACGTCGTTTTATTAGCAACATTGGTGATATTTACCCCTGGGGTCCAATTGGAAGCCCTTTCGTTATAGGCTCTTGTCCAGGTTCCAACCCTGCAAGCCCATTGATAAACTTGATTTTCTTTTATATCTCCTATCTCGCCTTGACTAAGAATCAATTGCAAATTAACGGTTAAAGCATTTGTAGTTGAGTCATTAACAAATCTTCCACTGGTAGCCCCCGGCGCGACGAATACACCTCCAATTTCAGAGTCTCCTACTGTTACACGACGACCAAAAACGATAGGGACAGGTTCACCAATCTCAATAGCTCTTTGCCTTACATCTAATGATGTATTCCCCTTAGCTGCTTCTTCTGTTAATTCATCACCCGCTAACCCCGACTGGTATGGGAGCAGGCTTAATGGGTCAGAAACTTGTATGTTCATAATTAGAGTCTTATTGGGTTACCTATTAAGTCAGTAGTAAATTTGCGCGGCGGGCATGATGCCCCCACAGGTGAAATACTCGAACCTATGCGTACACGTAACGTTTCAAATGTTCCGCCAATCTCGGTAACAACTCCTAAGAAATTAACAATTAAAGATTGATTAGATTGGGGAATAGAATTAGATAATCTGGAATCAAATTCATAAACTTTTAATTCGCATAAATATTGATTATTTAAAGCTTCTGTCAAAGCAGAAATAGCGGTTGTAGTAGCAGGAGCTGTAACACTTACTCTATTTGCTCCACTCGCGCTAGAACTCATTAAACCATCAGCAGTAAAAGGAAAATAAGAGTAACTTTTGCCACCTAAAGAAATAGTTGAATTGACGTAATAAGACTGCCAAAGAAGCTTGTCTGTTGATCCCGTGTAAATTCTGAGATACTGCGCTTGCCCTCTGTTCATTAGCTTATGCCTTGGTATCTTCTACCGCCTGCGCTTCTCGAATTGGAAAATACGCTTGCGGAGTAACTATTTAAAGCCGCTTCTAAATCTTGCACCGTTACATATTGCTGCCCGTTGCTCATTTGCATAACAGGCCCAGTCTTTATGTTGACGTTAGGGCTAGACATCCCACCGCCTCCAGTTGACGGGATAGCCGCTTGACCTCTCAAACCAGCTTGATAATTACTGATAAATCCTGAAATTTTATTTGAGGGCAAAATATATTCAGATTGCCCCCCTTCTGCAACCATCGCCATTTGAGGACTTGAGACGTAACCACCTTTTGCATACCCTTTAGTTGATCCGCTTTGACTAGAGCTACTAGAGCTACTAGAGCTACTTGAAGATTGTTTTTTCCTTGCTCTTCCTAGTGCATTTAAAATTCTATTTATTTGTTTTAGTCCCCAATCAACAAAGTTTTTAATATCAGTTATTAACCCACCAGTTAAGAAATCAAATGATTTAACTATCGCATTAAAAACAGTAACCGTTACATCCTGAATCCCTTTTGCTATCGCTGTCCAATTTTCAGATAATGCTCGCCATGCTCCACGTAATCCTTCAATAGCTAAAATCACCCCTGCGATTATTCCGGCAATTTTCCAGCCACCAATAACGAAACCGAATGCGGCCGCCGCCTTTGAAATACCTACGATGATAGGCGCTGCAATAGTTAGACCTACAAAAGCAGTTGCCACACCAGCAAGAATCATAGTTAAAGTAGGGAACGTTTCAAGCAGAGTCGCGAGTGTTTCCACAAGTGGTGTTAATGCTTTTGCAATTCTTCCTATTGCCGTTCCGAAAGGCCCACCGAAAGTAATAGCTAATGTATCAGTGGCATTTTTTGCTAGTTGCAATTTCGCCGCCGTTGTTCCCATCCTCTTCTCAAACTCATTTAAAACAGAATTTGTATAATTTCCTTTCTCTCCAACTAGTTCTAAGTTATGTCTGAACTTATCTAAATTATTAACAACACCAGCCATACCCCTAACAGCTTCTTCACCCATCAAATCAGTAATTGTGCTAATCATTTCGGATTTTGGTAAGGCAGAAATACCCTCCAATATTCCTAATAATTCACCCGTTGCATCAACTTGTACTCGATCCGCTAACCCCGTAGCCGCTGCGCTCGCCATTTTTTCCGCTTGCTCTTTTGCTCCTGCTAATTCTTTTTCTCTTTGAGCATTAATTAATGCTTCTTCTTTTTTGAATTTATTTCGTAAACCATTTAATTCAACTTCTTCTCGATCATCCATCATATCCGTTTGCGCTCTTAATTTATCTCTAGCCGCCCTATTAGCTAACGTGATTTCTCTATCTGTTTGATCTTGTATTTGTTCTATTTGTCTTTGAATCGCTTCTTTGTTAACTCCTTTCTCATCTCTCATTCGATCACGTAAAATTTTAAGTCTCTTTTGTGATTGTCTTCTTATCTTTTTAATTGTTTCGTCTGTTTCATCGTCGATTTGATCACCAATAATTGTCATCTGATCTCTATATCTACGCCTTACTTCTTTTGTTACTTGATCAGTTTCATTCCTTGCAATCTCAATTCTTCTATCAGCTTGTCTTTCAACTTCTGAAGTCAATTGTTGTTCGTTAAACTTCGCGTCGATTTGAGCAAAGCCAAGTTTCCTTAACGCTGATAGTTGCCTATCTGTTGCGCCTGCTCCTTTTGTCAATGCGCTAAATAATCTCCTAGCTGATGTTGCTGCAATTGTTGTTTCTACACCTGCTTCAATCATTGATGCACCAAGAGCCGCTACATCTTCCGCAGCAAAACCCGCAACATCACCCATTGCCGCTGTTCGTTTCATAAATTCCGTTAACTCTGCAGCATTCGCACCCGTGCTATCTCCTAAATGGTTAAGTGCGTCAAATAAATCTCTTACTTCATCTTGTGTAATACCCAACGCATTTTGCATACTTACCATCGCCTTCCCTGATTCAGCCGCTGTTAAATCAAACGCAGTAGAAACCCGACCAACATCTAAGGCAAAAGCTCGCATCTCATCCCTAGCCTTACCCGCTTGTCCCGCCGCTTCATAAATATCAGCAATACCATTAATAGCAACAGGCAGCTCTTGACCTAGATCTAATATCTCTTTTCTTAAATCTTTAATTCCCTTTGCGTCCATATCCCCCATTACTTTCGTTACACCTGCCATCTTGTCTTCAAAATCAATCGCCGCTTTTGCGCTAAGAGCTATTGCAGTTGCTACACCTGTAGCCGCGACGGCCATTCCTTGAAAAGCTTTTGAGCTAACAACAGACTTAAAACCCTTTGCCGCTCCTTGCGCTGCTTTCTCTACGCCTACGAATGCCTTTTCTAATTTCTTTACATCTCCAACACCTTTAACCTTTGCAACTAAACGAAGAGCACTTTCAATATTTAAAGCCATTTAACGTGACCTCCGGTTTTGCATTTCTGCTTTTTGGTTTGCTTTCTTTTGTTCTTTGGCAATTAATTCCAAAGCTCTCATCTCCATAATCTGCAAATCTTCAAAAAGAGTTTTCATGTCTTTTATTTTATAGAGTTTGCAAACTTGGAACACTACTCCATAGTCTAAACCTATATAGCCATTTGGTCCCGTTCTCCATTGCGTTTGAACTCGAAGAAAAGTTAAAACTACATTTTCATGCTCTTTCCATACTTCGTAATTCCTTTCTTTTAATAAATCATCAGGTAATTCAATTCCTAAAACTTCCGCGTCTTTCAAAATATCGTCGTTATTGGCGCCCCCATGATTAAACAGATAATCAACAGCGCCTGTCAGTTTTTTCTCTTGCTCACCTCGAGGCTTTGGAACCATGCTTTGACAATTTGTGAAGCCACCGTTGGGATCTCAAGCAATTCGTTTAACTTCGCCTCACTAAATTTTATATCGTTCCCTTTGTCGTCTACCACCCCGGACCATCCACATAAGATTTCCTTAGCTGCACCTTGATCTTCTAATCGTTCTTCTTCATCTATCGCGTCAACTTCCATTAAACGAGCAACCTTGATAATCTCATTAATTCTTGATTGAGGTAATCTTTTAAATTCACAATCAAAAGTAGATTTCTCTTTATGCCCGCCATCAATGGGAAGTACGATCGTTACAGGCCATGTAAAAGTAGCCTTTTGCTTTAAAACAAAGCTCATAAAATAATATTTATTCCTACGTAGACTAAGGAACTTTTAACAAAAGAACAAGCTATTAGCTGAATGTTAGTTTCATCTCATCGTTACCAGCACTAGGAACAGGGGTAAATGGGATATTTAACATGCTGATTCCGTCAGATTCAGAGTAACTAGGGTTTGTAATATCCACAGTTGGACAAAGAATAGAAACGATGTTGCCGGCTGTAGTTCCGTGTTGCATCGAGACAAGGCCTGTAGTGTCAGACGTGGCTTGACTAAAGAAGTTTTTAGCCGCGATTGTAGGAGTTTCAATTACAGCCTCGCCAGTAGGTTGGCGGTTTGTAAGAATTACAGATTTATCAGTACCAACTAATTCTCTAGCTGTTACTTCGTTTGCCATATCAACTGAGAAGCTTTGAATAGCTGCGCCATCATATCCAGCAAAACTTGAAGCAACTGTATTGCCTTGTTTAAAGAGAACAGGGGTTGCTTGCGCCGAATAAGTCGCTGTATCTGCCGATGTATCTGTTGGTTCTGTATATAAACCAGTAAGGTCAAAAGAAATTGTGGGCATTTCACCCACTGCTAGAGACAATGAATATGAACCTCTTGCACCAAGAATTTTGTGCTCTATTCCGTCGTTGTTATATTGAATCGCTACTGATCCAAAACTAGAACTTACAGGGACATAACCAACGTTTGCAGCGATGGAATAACCAGAACTAGCACCCGGAACAAATGTCGCGGTGATTGGTTTTACTGTCGCAACTTTTGTTGAACCTACATAATCGACAATCAAACCCTTATGCGCGTTACCTGTACCGCTAGTAATTGTTATTTGCATTCCGTTGTAATAGTCGTCGGTAGCACTTGCGCCACTAGCAAGGGTGATACTGCCAGAACTTCCGGCCTGCGATGAGCCTGTTACCGCTGACCCTGTTGTAGTAGCTGCCATGCCGCAAGCTTTAAGCAAACTATCTATTCGGCTCGCCGTTCCACCTGTTCCGCTGCCGGCTATCTCCACCTCGATTTGTACTGAGACTCTTGTGAGAGCTAAGAGTTGTTCGCTGTTTCCCAAATAGCTGCGAATCAGATCTCTACTTACTGTGTCACTTTCTAGAGGGTTGACCGTAAGGCTACGGCAAAGCAAAGCGTCTGTTCCTGCGAGCGTGGGATCTGTGCCGTAACTTGATTCCGCTTTCACTTGGATCAGTGCGGCTCTTGCTAACTTTGCCATTTGTTTTAAACCTCGTTAACCCATGAAATTACTATGCTTACATAATAGTCTTTATTTGCTACGTGTTAATAAATTTATGTCGACAATGACCCTAAAGTCGTTCGATATTTAATAACAAACGTGTTTTGTATCACGGCGGCGGGTTGATCAGCATCAATCATTTCAAAAGAGACACCAGCCGGTTCAATATCTATTGCATAACCTCCAACCGTTAAATCAGCTAATAACTTTGCATGTAATGATTCACATATTGGATCAGCTACCTCATAAGGCGTGTTACTTGCAGAACCGCGAACAATCACACTAACAATAACTCTTAATGTCCAATCCGTACGTTGATGAGATACAGAGATTTCAGGAGTATCAGAAGAAGGCTCAACTACGATTGCTGGTGACTCATTACGAGTAAGAGGGGTGGTTCTTTCGCGATAGATTCTTGAACCGACTCCCCCCGCTGTACCTGCAAGAGTTGTCTTGATCTCGTCTAATATATTTTCCCTAATTGTTGTCATCAGGTTTTAGATAGTGAAATTTGACAAGTAAGACCGTCTAAATCTTGATCAACGCTTCTAACTTCATAATCAACTGAGCTAATAGTAATTGTGCTTCCGACTGCCAAACTTCCAAACTCAGAAACTTTTGCGTGAGCGTTGTAATCACGAAAAATAACCTGACCATCTAAAACCATTTCGTCAGGCTGATCAAGAATCACTTTTCCGCTAGTGCCTCCACTTGTCGCGGTTACACCAAAATCTGAAAAGCAGGCTGTTAGATCTTCACTCAGCGCCATTTACTTCTTCTAAAATTGACTTAACTTTTTTAGCCTTTGGTTTTGGTGTTTCTGCTACTGGGGGAGGTGTTGGAGGACATGCGGGGGCTGCCTCATCCTCTGTTGTTGCTTCTCTTGCCTTTCCCATTGCAATCAATGTAGAAGCATCTTTTTCACTAACGTCATAAACCGAGCCAGCTTCTAAAGCTTGACCGCTAGCAATCACACCGCGAGTAGTAAAGATTTTCATTGTTATAAAAAAAGAAGGGGGCCATCTAGACCCCCCAGTTAAAGAAGTTATTAAGTAGTTACGTCTAGGCAAGCCGCGAAGCTTTCAGCGTGTCTAACTGCTACGTCGTAAGAAATGATTCCACGAACAGAGGTAAGAGCCTTGCTGAAGTCGTCACTATCTTCACCTACAGTTATTTCAAGACCGTTACCGTAGAAACCAACTGTTGCTTGGCTGAAATCACCTATAAGCACTGCGGAACACACTGACGAGCTACTCCCTTTTGTAAGATTACTTGGAACCTGATTAGTAACTGCTAGAGGATAACCATTAACAGCACCCGGAGTTGGGCCGCGTCCAATACCGCTTATGTCTGTGTTGAACAAGAATGAACCGTCACCAGAGGCAGAACCACCCGCACGAAGTTTCTTAAGCTCGGCTAATACTTTCGCATTAGTTACATAAGCCATTGAATCTGAAACGTTGCCGTTATCTATCAAGACTTGCTCTTCAAGATCAACAAGAGTTTCAATTGTGATTGCACCGCCGTTTGTACCGATAGCAACAGAACCAATTCCACTTGTATTGAGGATTCCTGTTGGCTGACCTGATGAGCCAGAACCGTTAAGGATTCCAAGATCAACAGCAGTATTTAAACCATCGGTGAGGTCTGTTCTAATTAGCTCTTCGATTCCGGGTGTTGCTTGTAAAAGAGTCTGTCTTGAATACTTACTTAAAGCAGCCAAGTTCTTAGGTGTCATTGTCACCTGATCAAATGTACTTTCAGCTTGTGTGATTGCTGTAGTTTCACTTGAAAGATAATAAGTAGCAGCTACACCTGATCTTCTAGGAATTGCAACGTCACCAACTAAACCAGGAAGTGCCTTAACACCTAAAGACATCATGACGCTTGAATTTCTTAAAGCTTCGATGAAGTCATCAGCCATAAGATCAGTCGCTACAAGGTTACCGCCTGTAGTTGCTCCCGATGTGACGTTAGTTGCCCTTTTTGTTAAAGCAGTGTAAGGAACTAAGAAAGATCTTTCTGATGTCTTCTTAACACCTGATCTTTCTACCTCTTGTGAAAGCTCGCGAACATAACCAGCTTCTTTAGATGACCAATCACCTGTTAACGCGGCACGAATACCAGAAGTTAACTTGTAGTCAATATTTCTTTCTTGGTTTAGATCAACCTGAGAAACAGTTTCAACAGGCTTTTGCTTGATCTTGTCGCATACAAGAGCGCGAGCGTAATTGATGTCAGCTTTTGGATTGTCGAGAACATCTTCTAGAGCTTGCTCGCCCATTTCATGCTCTCTAAATAAAGCAGTAATTTCTTTTGTTCGAGCCCTTTCGGCTTTGCGCTCTTCTGAACGCACCACACTTAAATCAGGGGTGTCAGTCATTTTCTCTTTAGGTAGAGTTTCAGTTTGTGATGCGACGGAAGCCGCTTTTTGAACGTCGTGAATACGTTGTGCTTGCATATTAGATGATTCTTGCTTATTAGACATAGTAACTTCTTTTTTATTCTCTTCTTTTACTTCTTTAGATCTTCCTACGCCAACCGAGGGGTCAGCGGCTAACGGGGTAATTGATACCTCCATCGGCTGCCAGCCAACCACCCTATAGGCTGTGTCTGACTCTTCCTGAGTTTTATTTACAGAATAACCAACACTAACGCCGCGCAATATTCCACTTTTCACGTCGTTAAAGACTTCACTAGGGAAAGGATTATTAGAGAAACGAACTTTTACATAACCACGCTTATTTTTTAAATATGCATCTTCTACTACCCCTATGGGTTTGTCCCTGTCATGGTTAAAAAGTAAAGGGGCAGCATCTAACAATCTTGTCAGATCAACTGACCTTGACTCATGGTCTAATATTTCGTCTCCAAGATGTCCACGATTTACAGGCTTTTCACTACTAAAAGGAAATTCAACTGTACGAGTTTCTTCATCAATTTTGAATTTAACTGATTTGGGTTCAGCCCTTAATTCAAGAGTTTCTAAATCACGTTTCTTTTCCATTAGTTTCTGTTTGATTTTCATCTATAATAGTCTGCTTTGCTGACGTAGTAACACCTGAAGAAAGATCAGTATCAAAAACTAAATTTAATTGCTTCGCTTTTAATACCTCATCGGCTCTAGCTGGTAGAAGCTCCTCTATGTCGCCGCCTTGTTCTGCTATTACCTGCGCTTGTGTTTTAAAACCTGCCTTAACTGCTTCTTTTGCAGCGGCAATTTCCTTTTGAGGATCTATAAATGACCATCCACGAGCGATAAAACGAACAGATCTATATCTATCTGGGTCACTCTCATAATTAGGCAGATTTAAATTCCCACTTAATACCGCCATTTCTAACCACGCTTCAAACACTCTTGTATGGAAGTTATCTATTAAATAATTTTGAATAGAGCGATATTGTGAACGATCCTCTAACAATGAAAGACGGCTAGAAGAATAATTAGTTTTACTAAAGTCCCTACTTACAGATTCATAACTAACGCCACAACCCGCCGCGACACTACGCAACATTGCAGCCATAAATTCGGGGAACTCCCCATTAGGTGAATCAAAATCAGGAATATTTACGGTCTCATTTGGATTTAAATATTTGAAAGTTCCGGGTTCAAATTGTGTAACTCTCTCTTCTTCGTAAACCTCATCGGCCTGTAACTCTCCATCTGAATTTTGAATAAATCCCATTAAACTTGAGGCCGCACGACTGCGAATTGTCACGGCTTCCTGGTAGCCATCGAGATGGTGCAACGCTTTTAAGCAGCTTGCCATCGCTGGAACACCGCGACTTTGAGAAGGTCTTTCTTGTTGGAATAGATGAATGATTTCGTCAGCGGGAATAATTAAATGTCTTTTCTCTCCAGTTCTCGCAGGGAATAAAGTGTCGCCGGGGTGTTTAGTTAAAAAGCAATAATTAACAGGTCGGTTAAAATCATCAACCTCAATACCCATCCTGTAAATATTTCCATTACTACTCTTACCCGTGTAATCAGTATCTAATAAATCTGCCTCCATCACCTGCAATGAAAACGGGATTGATGAACGCCCAAAAGGTTTACGAATAATTCTGATAAATACCTCACCATCAACAACAAGAGAATTAACAATCAGCTTTTGCATTTCTACCCAACTAAGCCGCCCCGCCACGTCGCATGAATCCGCACGACCCCAACGCTTCCATCTAGTTTCGACAACATCATTTAATTTTTGATCTAGTTTCTTGCCTCTTTGCTGTTTAATTTGTGATTGAATTTTAAAGCCAACAGGACCGACAACATTAGAGACAATTGACCGTATGGCTTGCCTTCCGTAGGGGTTATCTCTACCAATTTGCCTAGCTCTTTGTCTTAGTTGTTTAAGGCTTCCTTTTATCTCAGCGTCAGCCGATGAATTGCCCGCAATCCAATTAGAAGTTAAACGAGACGTTTGCGCCCCTGCATACATTCGCCGCCCTTTCTTAGGTAGTGGCTTGACTTCTTGCTCAGGGGTTGACTTTAAAACGTCAGAAAGTGGGAGTCCTAAAAATGCCATTAGAAACGTACGAATAAATTATGAGGGTTGCCCAAACCTTGAGCGATTAATGAAGCTTTCTTTTCTCTTACAACGATTGCTTTTAATTGACTTTCTCTAGCTCTTAGATCATTTAAATCAAGTCTTGTAAATGTGCGCCCCGCTATCTGATAGGACTTAGCACGATCTAGAACCATTGCTCGAATCGCGGCGCTTACATTATCGAGATCAATTTCATTTTGTGTTCTGTCGTCGATTGCGGCGGGTGATCCACCTGTATAAGCGAGGGCTTGTTTAACAGTGAACTCACCTCTAGCAAGTTGAAAGCTTTCACTTCCTTTACTAACTATCGCCGTCCAAAACCATTCACCCGCGTCAAAATTAGTCGTGACACTAGAGGCAATCGTAAACTCCCAACCTGAACCGTTCCAGCTCGAACCCGTTACCGTTGCACCTTCAGAAGCCGTATTAGTTCTCAAGTAATAAGTTAATGCCCAACCATCACCCTCGGTTGCCGTCGTATTAAAGGGAACCGTTGCAGCTCCATCACGCCATTTAACAGTTGTATTTGCTGTAATGACGCTAGGAAAATCAGAAGTCCACACTAGTCACCTCACCATTGATTTACAAAATTCGCCTGCTTAGACGAAGAATGATTAGAGTTTAGCGTCTTTTTGTCACTTGAATTAGATGAATTTAAGAGTTTTTTAGCGTAAATATCGAAGAATTTCCCCTTTGGAGCCGTTTTTAACAATAAAGAATAAGCAGAATAGCTATAACAACAGCAATCTAATTTTTCTACCGCTTGATTTGGTTTCTTTTCGTATGTACTAACTGGGTAGCCTTTCTTATTTGTCTTTTGTGTTCGATACTCCCCGGTCAATTCTTTGAAGTATTCACTAGTTGTCTCAGAATGAAAAAAGATTTTCCCCGACCCTTTAATTTTGCTGTAAATTCTGTCTTTTATATCTTCCGTATTCAATAAATAAACAACACCGCTTTTTTTTCTTACCCTTCCGCTGTAATTAATATCAACTCTTGATCCTTTACCAATAATGGGGCCACCTGATCTCGAACTACCTTTAATGGCAATAACACCTTTATTTCTGCGCCTCATGCAATAGTCATAAACTGAACTAGTCGCCAAACCGCCGGAGTCAACCGCACACCCGCTAATTTTCATCTTTGCGCCGCTTGGATGTTCATATTCAGCATTTAACAAGACATCTAAACCAGTCCAAACCTCCCCCTGATTAGGGTCGCCATAAATAATATTGTGATCTATTAAATACATATTTTCGGCAATACCCGACGGGTCAGGGGCATAACCCCAACAACTAACCTCTAGTCTCGATGTAGCCGATCCCATACCACCTTGAACATCAACCCCTAAACAAAGACAAACAACAGGTTCGGGAATAGTACCCGGTAAATAATCACTTCTTGTATCCATCAACGCTTCAGCATTTAACTTTGATTGATATTCGTAAGAAAAAGTCTCAGCTAATCGGGTATTCGTGAAAGTCCTTAACAAAGAAGGATCATCTTTTGCTTTTAGAAATTCATCTGCCATTTCATACCAACTAAACCAACCAAGAGGACTATTTAAACCATTAAGCCAAAAACCCGCCGTCTTTCCTTTGTTTTCTGGTTTTGTTGCTCTCCATTCCCCTTTTCTTAGCATCGTTGTTTTAGCAGTTTCATCAAAACGCCCTTTACACGATTCACATTCATATTCAACTTTGTCTAATTTTTTTGAATCGAATTTAAGTTGCTTAAACATCAAAACCTGATAAAAACCGCAAATCGGACAGGGACAATAAAATTTACGTTGATCACTTTTTAAATATTCATCCTCAATACGTGAGGCATCCTTAATTGTTGGAGTTGATGTAAGTAAAATTTTTCTTCTTGTAAAGGTAGAAGCCCTTTTTTCAGCTAACGCGCATGGTTCCCCCTCCCCCTGAACATCCCCTACATAAGCGTCTATTTCATCAAGCCCGATATAACGAGCTGGCATAGAACGTAAAGAACTTGCGCTATTACTTCCACCGATAGCAAGGAACCCGCCGGGGAAGATTTTTGCATACTGACTATTACCACTGTCACGACTTCTAGCAGGTGGGATCTTTTCAGCTAGACAAGGTGTCTCTTGCAACATTGGCTCTAGTCTTTGCTTACTCAGTCGTTGAGCCATAGATAGGCTGGGCTGAATTAAAAGCATGGGAGCCGGTGCAAAATCTATGCAGTACCCGATCCAGTTGTTCATAGTTTCCGTTTTCGCAAGTTGAGCGGCGAACATTAAAACAACTCTTTGAGTGGGACTATCCGTTGATAATTCCCGCATCACCTCGACGATATAAGGAGTTCTAGAGCTGCGAAATTTCCCCGGTTCACTAGATCCGCGACTTGAAAGAACCCTATATTTATCTGCCCACTGATCAACAGTTAATTTCTCTTGCGGCCTTAAACCATTTAAAAAGCCTTCTTCCCATGCGTTCATATCTTCGCAATCTCCTCTAGTGCGTTTCTATGTTCTTCTGTTAACAACCGATGTATTACCTGACTATCAGTTTCACCCGCGCATTGAGGTGCTAAACGATCAGCAATATTCGACAAGCTTTCCCTAATAGCTCTACCCAATTCAAAACTACTTTTCTTTATATCCGTAACAGGTATTAACTCTTTTTTCTGTTGTTGCACTTGTAACTTCGCTAACGAAGCATTCCAATGTTCTTTTCTAGCTCTACTAACATTAAAATCTGGTATTTCATCCGCTGGCATCTCGTCAATTTGTTTCTTTAGTTCTTTCTTCGTCTCAGCAGGCACAGTAATCGGGGTTTGTGCAATATTGCTATTTCCATGCCAAAGCTCTAACGCCATATCCTTGTTAACCAGTTTTTGCCCGTTGTGGTTAACTATGCACGGCTGCATGTAGTCTTTCTTCATTTTCTTTGTAACCGCTGGCGCTGACACGCCTTTCAGCTTTGCTAAATCTTTAAAAGTTACAAGCATAAATTTCTAATTAACCAAACACACTATATATGGATTAACTCAGTTAACCAGTTCTCAATAACTAACGCTAGAAAAATTCCGAGACCTTCGGATGACCCATGTGGGGAGGCCCGGAAAGGACCCAAACCATTCTCAATAAGGATTCATATCTAGTGTGTGTGGGGGGGGTCAAAAGAAATGCGGTAATTCTTTCTTATAAGAGGTTTCAAAGTTCTTCTTCCATAGTCTTTTAAATGTTGTATTCATAGTGCGCTCGGCTAGGTATATGGGTTTGTAATCTGTTTGATCTACTGCTTTGAAGATTAGCTTTAGCTTGTGATTGTCAGCCCTGCGCCACCATATACCGGCGGGCCTACCCCCGTACTTTGGTGTACCCACTAGGAATGTTGGATCAGATTCAACCCCCTTCCTAGCTCTTCGTTTAGTGTTTAAGCTTTCGCGTTGATTGATCCTTCCTGACCTAGAGACATGATCATAGATGTAATTAATAGAAGCTCTTGAGACATTGCCATAGGTATCTATCTTGAGGGGGGATGTAAAGTTCTTTGCATGAGGAACGAGTTGGGCATTGGGGCTAATGCTTTTGTATGCAAGAGGATGATTGATTAATAGTTTCTCAAAACTCTTTTGCTTACGTTTGCCGCCTTGAATGTTGGGTGCTAAATATCTATATCTATTGAATGGTTGGTTCTTAAAGTTAAGGCCAGCAACAAGACTATTCTTATTCGCAAATTCGCTTTGCCTCCAAGCTTCCCTTATTTGTTTTTTAGGATTAGAGAAATAGGACTTACTATTATTTTCTAGATTAACTTTTACATTTCTTTTAAGAGTACCAGTACCGCTATCAAACCTAGAGCCGGCCATTGTGTAGTTAAGGGCCTGAGCTGTTATCCAATGAATGTCATTCTTAATAGCGATAGTTAAACGCTTAGGGAGCCCAAGAGCGTCAGGGTCTACATCAAACTCAATCATCTTAAGTAAGGGTTAGGAGAGCGCTTGTAATGCATATACCAAGTTGATTCAGATGTTAGTAAGTTTGAATCTATGCGTGTATCTTCTAAAAGATGTTGTCTTAATATCTCAATTCCTATCTGTTGTTCTGGGGTGTTTTGAAATGAGATCCATATCCTTCGCCATTCTTCCGGGCTAAAATATTTCATTGTCTTACTGTCTTACCGTATTAAGTCTAAACAGATTATGCCTCAATGGGCGTTGTGCAAAGTCGTGATAACGTTTTTTCGCAAGCATCTAAGTTATATAAAAGCTTTGGATTAGTTGGAGTCGTGCGCCTGAAATGCTTTCCTATTAGTAAGATCTTGTCTTTATTGCGCCACTTCTGAAGAGTTGATTCACTAACCCCTAAAGC